>Ga0099822_1000796_pt1 | contig 32934 bp, 16 predicted proteins | sample CowpeawhiteBW_FD_76839 | JGI IMG/M metagenome (GOLD analysis project Ga0099822, IMG submission 76839) | Root nodule microbial communities of legume samples collected from California USA - Cow pea white BW | ecosystem: Host-associated > Plants > Roots > Nodule | place: USA: California | collected... | reverse complement strand
ATATATATATATATATATATATATATATATATATATATATATATATATATATATATATATATATATATATATATATATATTCCAGTAAGATATTTTGTCAAAAAGGTCTTGTAATATGAAGAAGGTTTTTAGTTTAGAGTGTAAATTTGAAATTGCACTTGCAAAGTAAAATTTGTAATGAGAATTGATATTATGAAGTTGAGTGAATATTAACTAATGATAAATAATGACATTGAATTATTTATGATAAGAATGGAAAATGGTTGAGTTGACAATATATAAATATATATATATATATATATATATATATGTATATATATATATATATTATGTATGGTCAAAACACGCATGCTTTGGTTTGTGCAAAATCCGACTATTTTGTGATGCCCTCAATCTTTTGGGCTCACCACTGTCTCCGAATCATCACACTGCAATCCTTCATTCAAGGCCGAGCCTTCATTTTCACAAATCTTACTGTCACTTTATATCAACCATCAATTCATTCTACATCTACAACTTTCTATATGGATAATATAATTTACAAGTTCTAACGTAAGTTTTTAAATAAAATTTTTATACATTAAAAGAAATTAAGTTTTATATCTAATTCACCTTTATTAAACTTATTTATAAATTATTGATCTCGTGTATATCATGTATATTGATTTTTCATAATTAATGCGAGAGATTAAATGTGTGTTTGGTTTTGTGTCAAAATTATTTGAATTGGTTAAAATTAATTTTCTAAGACGAAATTAATACCTGTTTGATTTCCAAAATAATTAAAGAATACAAAATTCACATTGAATGAAAAAATAACTAATTATTGTTTCTGTGTTGGATGATTGATTCAAATAAAATCAATTCTTTAACTCTGAACCAAACACATCATTTATGTATTATCTCACGTCTCATATAATTAATGTATATATATATATAGTTAAAATAAATTATAAAATTTTTAATATTAATTTAAGAAGTGAATTTTAAATCTAATTTAACTTTATAAAAATAATTTAATAGACTTAACAAATAATTTTTTGAGAATAAATTTTTAAATAATTATAATTTGAAGGTTAATTCAATCCTCTAAAAGTCAACTTAAAAAATAAAGTTTAGACTGAATTATATTTTGAAGAGTATAAGTTATGATAAAAGAGAAATAAATATTGATTGAAGAAAAGGATTTGAATTTGAATGTTGGTTGAGATGAGGAGAGAAATGAGATGAAGAATGAGGAAATGAAGAAAGTGGTTGTCCGATGGGATAAGGTTAAAAGTACAGAATCTGAAACGTCAAATCAGATAAGTTGGTGGGTTAATTGGATGCATGGATCTTGTCTCAAACAAACATAGTTACATACATGGGTCACTTCACTTTACCTTCCTTTGCAGAAAACAATAAATCAATGTTTCTCACTGTCATTTCACCTAATTTCCCAGTAGGACCATCCCGCCCCATACAACATTCATTTTTTTTTTCCTTATATTTATTAAATATATATTCTTATTATACATCTAACAAATTTTTACACATTTACTATTTTGTCTTTTAATCTTTTTTTTTAAGTTCATATCTTTAATAACTAAAAATATCGTGGATTGTATGAATAGTAGGAAAAAAAATATTTTTCTTATCGAATTACATAAGAAAGATGACTCTTTCTTTCATTGCCTCTTTACTACTTCTTCTTTCTATAATATAGTCTCACTCAAGATAAAGTGATTCTGTTTGTTCTCAAGTTTTCTGATACAAAAGATACTAAATGCATTTTTCTTTATGTAAACTTATGTATAACATAATGATTATATGTATACTTTTTGTTTCATCTTTTCTGCTAGAGTCACGCTGACATTACAAAAATGGGGTGAAGAACGAAAACAATGACAATAAAGTTATATTCCGTGAGTAAAGTCGATTATTTGGGCAAATTATGACATTATTTAATATAATTATAATTTTGGAAATATTTACCCCATGGGATCTTGATGTTTTACTGCATCTCCTTACACAAATAAAATCATGTAATAGAATCTTGAGAAGAATGAATATCTCTGTCTTCTGTATATGTGTGTTCAAATCAACTCAAGCAATATTCTTTTGAATCTTTTTTTACAAGAAAAGAAAAGAATAATAAAATTTTATCAAAAAATCGTGTCAAGCATAATTAAGTATAAATAAATAAAAGCTTACCTTGTTTTTTTAATTTACATCGTGAACAGATGTATGTTACGTTTTTTAACGTTAAATAGGTTGAAAAACGCAAAATCATGTATATTAACGTCAGACAAACTGTGTATTTAAATAGAATCAAAACAGTCACTTGTCTCATCATCACAAATTATACAATTCATTTTTTTAAATTCACTTAAAGTTCACCTAGCAATTGCGAACAGTTTGGTTGTGGTGTGCAAAAAAAACATTTTAGAGGTAGGAAACTTCAAAATTTTTAGTTTCTTCTTTTCTGTAATTTGAGATATATATATAATAAATAAAAACTCTCTAGCGATGTTTTCTTTCTAACTATACAAAATTAAAGAACAAAAAATAAAGAAATAACAAAAAACAAGTTACCTGTTAACAACATAATCAGTTAAATTTAAAAATATAACAAATTTTGTATTTGTATTTACATATATGAAGACTTAATTAATTATGATTTTAATATAATAGATTATATGGTCAATTTTTTTTATAATTATGCATTTCTATATTATAATGCAATAAATAATTAAAATAAGGGATAAATAAAATATATTATATTTTAATTTCTTTTTTACTCATATCACATATACTTCATTTTAATTCTTAATCTTTAGTTTTATAACTTTTTTTACCTAAACATATTTCTTTCTCTCTTCTAATTTTTTGTTTGTCATAAAATTCATTCTATGATATTTTTAATCTTATCACAACTTGTATAGTTATATTAAAATTATGTATGTTAATTAAATATTTTTATGTGTTACATTTAAATATTTTGCTCATTTTTAATTTTCTTCGCATAAACATGTTTAATTCTCAATTTAAGTGTTCAATAACATGTTTTGCAAAAATAATTTCATTATTTATTAAAAAAATTGGCTAATATGATATTTAAAAAATTTTCTTAAATCTTTTAATTACTTGTGTACAACTTCATTTTTATCACAACAATATAATTAAAAATGCACATAAATAACTACCCTGCAACAAATGCACATAAATAGATAAAAATATCAAAAGCTTTCTATTAATGTAAATAACCACATTAAAAGGATGGTGAAACTTTTGGATGGTATATTTACCAAGGATAAGGAGAAGTAGTTGTGTAGCAAATAAGGGTCCTGCTAAAGGGTAGAGTATGTTTACAACTAAGTACCACATAAATGCTGATGAATTAGCAGAATTTGAAAAACCTGTGGTCCTGGTTATGCGTAAGGCTGCCTCAAGTACTATGGTACTACAACAATCCAAGGAAGCGTGGTCCATCCTGCTCAGAACTAACAACTGTCAGACATGATTACGGGATTACTCCAATCCACTGTAGTTAATTTCTTCTGAATATCAGACTCAAATGCAACAACTTAGTTTCTACCAATTGCATTTTCTTCTGCGATCTTTTCCATCTGGAATTGTAGAATTATTTTATCCAAGACCACGACCATTTTATGTCCTTAGTAATCATCTTCTAACACATGACATGAGGTTCCCACCGTCATATTACTAAGGGAAACACTTAAATGAGGTACAGCTAATATTTAAACATATATTTTGTGAACTCGAAAAAACTATCCTTTGTACTTGTGCTATCCAAATGTAATGATGTCAAGAACTTCGAACTATTGCAAGAAAATACCAAGCCCCTTAAAAATAATTTCTTTCAAAGAGAACCGTTACAAATGTGAATTTCTGACAGACGACGGTCTGGTCACCATATATAACAGAAAGTAGAACATCAATTTGCTGAGGCAAACCTGAATAATCAATCAGTCTCCACTAAAAGAGCAAAATAGGAATAAAGAATAGTAGGACTAAAATTAATTCACAGGATTTGGTCTAACTCTCTTTAAAATAGATATTCTCTTTACAAGGTTAAACAGCTGTAAACACTATGCTTTCATCTCTCAGGTATGTCCCTCTCCTCTTAAACGTTACTATGTTATAGTCTTCATTCCTTAGTACTGCCTGAAGTTTTAAAGTTTCCATTGCTTGCCTACCGAAACTCCAGTTAGTCTAAAACTTCTAAATGAGTAAATAACAAAAGAATGCTACCTTGTTAGGTATACTTGTAAGACTATAGAAAAGGGGCGGTCCATCCCAATTGAGGGGTGTGAAGAGGCTCGGATGTACATAATCTTAATTTGACACGCAGACACTATTTCCGCACCTAAATCCTCTGACCACAGCCACATTGCCATAATCTTACCTTTGAGCCAAAGTTTACCCGCTGTATTCGTGTAAGACTCTGGCGGCAATAATGTTAATAAATGGTATCTAGCTTCAATAAGCTGTTCGAACTATTTGCTACGCTCATTATGTTGATACTTCAAAACTTCTTCGGTAGAAAAGAACATAGGCAGCTGAAGACTTTATCTTCTCCTTGCTGATGGGATTAACATGGCTATCATCAAAGTCATACCACTGATCACCACCTCTCTACATGAAACACAGAAAAGTAGATAAAACGGATGAACATTAACAATTGCAATGAGAGCGTTTTTTTAAACAGTTTACAAATAATAAAAACCTTCCAAAATTTCATAATGATCATATTGATGTCAATCATATCCAATCAACATTTCACCATCTACCACTAAGGATGACAAACAAACCCACCTCCATGGGTATTACCAGAACTCGTCCCTGTTTTGACGAAAATCTCCGCATTAACTGGGTATGGATGGGTATGAGTATGGATATAGGAAATAACATACTTTTTCAATTCAGTAGGAGATGGGATGGGAATATACATATCTATTTCGTCCCTGTTTAAATTATTAAAATAATCGTAGTCTATTAAATAACCTTATATATATATATATATATATTAATCTTATCACAATGTAAGTATGTTCAAATGATGTATATTAATTAAATATTTTTTGTCTCACATTTGAATATTTCTACTACTTTTTTAATATTTTTTCTTTATTGTATTTTTTTTTCACATGAGAATATTTAACCCTCTTAATTTAAGTGTTCAATAGCATAAACATTTCATTTACTAAGTTATATAAAAAATTATCTTTCTTTTTTATTCTATTATTATTAATTTTTGTTTTATCTAAAGAACTCTTGTTTAGCTAGAACAATTTTCATTATCTCTCAATCATCGACTAGGTTGATATTTGAAAAGTTTTCTTAAATGTCTAAGGTATTTTTCATCTTCATACCCTTTACATTTGAGTTCTATTGTGCGATTTCATTTCATGGTGTCTCAAATTATTTCTAAGATACACATTTGAACATTTATTTAATACTTTTATTTGTTAGTTTATATTTATTATATAGAATACTATTTTGATATTTTTTATATAATTATTTTTATTTTCTAACACATTATCATATGTGTAATTTTATCCCTATAATTGTATAAATAAATTTTATTTGCTATAATATAATAATTTAATGTGATTGTCATGAATCTCTTTTTCACCATCTAACATATATTGAAGTTCAAAAGATGAAATATCTATGTTAAAATTTTATTATTATTAGTTTAATATTTTTTCTTGTGATTTTGATCAAGTGATGTATAATAACTTTTATTAGTGTATAAAATAAGAGATTTCATTAGAATTAAAAAAATTAAAGTAAATAGACATTTAAAATATTTTTTAATTTGAATATTTGTTTTCCTTTTATATTTTAAAAATATTTTTAAAGTTTAACAAATAAGTTTTAATAATGTTTTCAAATTTAATAAATATTTTGATTCTCATAAGATTTTATTTGGTATTCTAATTTGAAATGTATATAACTGAAATATATACAATTATAATTATTTTCTAAATATTTGATATTGAATAAACAAACCTCCTTTTAATATTGAATGTGATAATATTTTCTTTTTACTATAATTTTGTATTATTTTATAAAAACTAATTAATTAATATTAAAACACTAAGAACAGGTAGACTGGTTACTCGATGGAAATGAAGATGAGACAAAAATTTAATAACCACTGAACTTGGATATGGGGATGGAGAAAATTTTTTCTCTAAAGATAGATATAAGATAGCGAAACTCATCCCTGCCATTGTCATCTCTATCTACAACTGGTAAGCTATTCTGGATAGAGGTCCAAAAGTCAATCCATAATCATGACAGTAATGAAGAGAGCCGTCTGAGTTCTCAAATCATTTCTAATGTTTAGAGACTATAATGTGCTCTATATTTCAAACTCAAAACATTTCAAATATTTCAAAACCAATTCTAATATCCCAAATTATAAGCTTAAAAAACAGAAAATAAGTATTAAAAAAAACAGCACTTACATGGACAAATGCAGTATAGTGGCCACCTCCCATGCTTCCATAATGGTTACTGACAGCATAAAGTGTGTAATGGTAAGACTCACCATTCCCGTGGCTAATATAAGCTGTCAAGTCGAGATTATCAACAGGGAAGTCAACACATGTCTCCAGCTTGTTTTTCAAGTACCGACTGTATTGAAACCTCTTAAGATGAATGACCAAAATTTTAGGCAGTCTCCAAAGATCTAACTTCTTACTAGCTTGACGATGTTTTTTACAGCCAGGACAGTACCTAACATTACAGAAAACTGCTACTTAGATAATAGCCAAACGAGAAGATAAGTAATTTAAGAGAAGAATGGGTATGTTGCAAGTGATAACCCGGGTATAGAACTTCACAGATCAGAATAGCTGTATGAAATATTGGCACAGCAATATTTTCTGATGGAAAACAAAAGTTTAGCAAAAATATTTTCCTAGCTGTGTTCATAAGATTAAAATAAGGAAGATTGACAGTTGCTCTAACTTGTACTAATTGACGGAGAAAAACAGGGAGAAAAGATTAACAATGAGATTTAAGATAGATGCAGACAAATGTTTAAACAGAAATTCAAATTCATTACAAAACGAGTCTGTCCCTGATCAGTCTTTTAATAAGACACTATTAAGGGTTTGAACTATAATGGCACTAAGTATCCAACAATAACCTGCAAATAGGATAATTTAGTGATGGTTATGATGAATTTATAGCAGTTATGAGCTGAATAAATATGCAGAGCTAATGCAAACCCGAACTAAAATTATTAGGAAAAGCTTAAATACATAGTAATCTATTTTAAATATCTTCCACATTGGACAGATTAACATGCTTGCCAATCAAAGAGTGTACACTTTCTTAAGGCAATAAAAACTGGCTAACTAACCACATGTCTTCTGGTCCAAGAGGCTCTTCTTGTAAGAATGCTTCAAGACACTTGTATAGAGAAACTGACTCCTGAGATCTCTTTGCTAAAAAACCAGACTTGAAAACCTCAGGCAAGGAACTACAAAGTTGTGTATCATATTTCTTAATCTGTTCTTCTGACCAACACACAAGCACGTGCAGTAGCCTCAACTCTCCACTTATTGCCAGAGGCTCATTCATTAGTATCTCGGAATTCTTGATAGTTCCCTTTTCATCTGTATGGTAAAACTCCATTCCTCCATCTGAAGAAGTGTCTAACTCATTCAAATTTGAACCTACACTAGGAGTTGTGACCTCCATTTCTGCAACTTCAGTTTCCTTAGACATGGCACAGTTTTCTAAGGCCTCTTCAATTGGATTTTGAAATGGATGGAACCATTTTAGATACAAATTGCGGAGATCAGATCCATTTGTAACATTACAAAGCCTAGCTACAACAGGAATTCCAAAGGCCTTCCAATTTAGAGTTCGCTTCCCATAGACAAACTGCCTGAAAAAATAATATCAAATAGAAACTTTATTAAGGCAAGGAAGTCACAGGAGTCAATAAAGAAGCTCATGTAAAAAAAGTATATGGATGCGAGCAAGTCTGTGGCAGTGAGTGTTAAATGCATACTGAATCCAAGCATCATGTTGTAGTGATTACGAGACTAGGAAAAAAATGATGATAAAAAATCAATCTTATTACAACAAATATATTGACTTACTCCTCCATCTGCTGGTTTATGAAAACAACCAAAGGGGCGTCGGCATTATTTTTATAAAATCGGTAAGCAACTAATTTGTCAGCATCTCTTATTAAGGATAATGAATCGGTAGGATCTTCAAGAAATCGTATAATGCAATTGTTGTATACCTGTATCAAAGCAATTGCATCAGACATGTAGCTTTCTACAGGATTAAATTGTATCAACAAAGAAACCAAAAATGAAGGGGAAGTGACTTCAAATGAGTTAAACAGATATCAAAGAAAATAAACCTCAGCTACTAATAAGGTCTCATCAGTCCCCAAAGAGCATGCAATGCTAAGAGCCCGGGTCAGGTCTTCGAATCTTCCATTTTTTGGAACAGAAATAGTATATGATGATAATGGAGACATTTTATCACCACTGCCACTAACAACAGTTATAGTCATTGTCCGCATTGTTGTTGAAGGTAGAGGTAATGACAAGTACATGAACGGATCAAATGTCACAGAGACCTTCCTACAAATAGGACAAACTAATGTTGATTTATACTGACCCTGCATAAAATGATAGATGCAATCCGTAAGGTAAAGAGAGTTACCATAGGAAGAAAAAAATATTAAAATAGCTCTCATGAACATGAAAAGGACACCAAATTTCATCTTCAAACGAATTAAAAAAAAAATAGCATGCTCACTGGCAGGAGAGGTATCACTCAATCTAGGAGGATTTCTTATTATTCTAAACCCCTTCACCAATAACTGATATTGTGAACCACTGGTCTATTTGGACAAACTTCTCTATAAGCACTTCTAGGAGAGGAAAATAAGAACAAAATAATGAAATAAACTTCTTCATTAGACAAAATTAGCTTATGCACAAGTTAAAAAAAAAGAATTTAGAAAAGTTGAATATGAGAACTTTTACAAATTAGTTACGTTAAAAATTCCACATCGAATAAGAGAATTTATCTTATATAAGTGAGTATAAACCTCACTTTATAAGTTAGTTTTGCAAAGTTGAGTTAAGATTAAAGTTCACATCTTAATATGATATCAAATTAGAACCCATCTTAGTGAAAGTTGTTTGTTTGGCCTATCATACCACTCACTATTGGACCACCTAGATATATCTAATCCCGCACTTGAAATGTCCATAATTTAGTGTGAAGGAGTGTGTTGAAGATCTCACGTTAACTAAAGATGAAGTCAATTTACAGGATATAAGTAGGTGCAAATCTAACTTTACATATCAGCTTTGTAAAATTAAACTAGATTTAAAATTCACTTCCTAATGAAATTTGTTATTTGTTCCGTCCATCGTGCTACCTACAAATATCTAGTTCCACGTTCAAGACATAGATGCCTCTACATAATGGGTGTGTTGAAGATAACACATCGATTAGAAATAAAGACAATTTATATTATATAAGTGGACCTAAACCTCACTTTACAAGTCAGTTTTGTAGGGTTGAGTTAGACTTGTAAAGAAGTGGATTTTAAGCCTAAACTCAACCTCACAAAACTGTCTTGTAAAACTGTCTTGTAAGGTGAGGTTTATACCCACTCAACAGACATCTCTCAAGTCGAGGCATACACATCTCGAGCAAAGAATTAGACATTAATGGGTGGTCTGATAGCGACCTAATAGCATATGGAATAATAGACTCACCAAACAAATTTTTTTGCTAGGATAGACTCTAACTCATAACTCTGATACCATATTAAAAAGTGGACTTTAAATCTAACTCAACATCTCAAAACTGACTTGTAAGGTGAGGTTTGCACCCACTTAGACACTGTAAATTGGTGTTACCTTTAGTCATGTGGGACTTTCAACAAGACTTAAAATTCACTTTTTAATAAGGCAATTTATTTTCATTTTTTGTTCTTATTTTTCTCTTCTAAAAGTATTTATGGAGAAGTTTGTCCAAACAGACTTAATATAATTTGTTTGACTATTAACTTTATCAACCAACTGTGGAAATTCTACTGGTTAATTGTTCATGGCTCCTTCATCTCACATGAAACCATTATTTACATCCGGCCCCCTTCCCCACAAAGAAATGAATTATTTTTCAGCAAACCAGCTCAATTATATCATATAATCTTTAACACAATACGTGTGGAATTTGTTTAAAACAGAAGTTCTTTGAAATTAGATTTTCTGCCCAAATAATGGTACGTCTGAATTCATAAAAATTATCTTTTCAATATTATAGACACGGATCAGGCTGTAATTTCCAGAACTTGCGAATTTGGCATAACAAACATACATAACATCTGTTCCTATAGTTATAACTAATTGGTTCAAACAGTAGTTTGAACTCTTTAACTAATTGCTTTTATTATTACACTCGTAAATGCTCAAGTAAATCACTAATTAAAGTTTCTAAAAATAACTACTTAACAACCATTACGAAACTGAGTTCTTCACGACATGTGGGTATATGTAATTAATTCTACATTGCATACAATGAGATGAATACATACTTGGCATACATCAACGATGACAGAATCATTGCGAGCCAAATGATTATGCCAATATTCATCAGCAACCTCTTCATCTGGTCGACCATCTCCATCCTTTACTTCAACATAAGGCTTACATTTAACACGATTCAGATCTTCGTGAAGACCATCCAACAAAAAAGCAAGAAGTTCCTATTAAGACGCATGGATATAGTTGACAATGTTAGGGAACACGAGACACCAACCTTTTAAAGCCAAAAGTTTTAGCAAAAAAGAGAACGAAAGGGCCAAATGCACACACTTGAGAATCATGCTGATTAAACCCACTGAACTGGGGGGCAAATCTAGCAAGTTTTGATTTGAATACTCTTGGTGCCACAGGGCTTGCTCCAGGTGCCCATAACTTCCTGAGCAAATCTCCAAACGCCAAAGCTATCTCACCCTGGCAAAGAAGCACATATCAAGAAAATAAAATAGTAGAATACAACACAGGTATTGAAGTTTCTATGTCCCAACCAATGGCAACATAAAAAACATTTAGATATCAAAATATTAAATTATTATGAGCTGTGTGAGATCAATTACTACATACATTCATGCCCAAAGGGTTTTCATGATTGATTTCTTTAACATAATCTTCCAGAAAATAATCAACGAGCTTTGGTGTATGTGCTAAGCATTGGAGGGAACTGTTCATGAAGCAAGTGTTTCCTAGGTTTTGTAATCCAGTTAATCCCAAGGAACCAGCTTCACCGGGGCCTAAAGAGAAGGTCAAAGAATTGGCATGCGTACAATCAGAATTCGCACTGTCAATAGAGCCATTCATCTTCAGTGAAGTACTGCCAGAAAAATTTGCCATCTCGTCTTTTTTCCCATCCTTACATCTAATTGAGTCTGTTAACCCATAAACTTGCAACTCCAAAAGAATCTGTATATCAGGCAAAGTTAATATTAACAAGGCACATAAGGAAATCCAATCAACAACGACAACAATAGCCTTATCTCAATGGAAGCTAATTTCATACAACCAATATTTCAGAAGTTCAAGTCACTTAAGATAAATTTTTAGTAGGAGTCATGAGGAGACACTCAATCTAGACAAAGTAAATGATAACAAACAACCACAGAAATTTAAGTTATCTTCAGCAAAGACAACAACAATAATAGCCTCTATCCCATTCGACAACATCAACTATACGTGTATCATACAATGGGACTTGGTTAAAAACCAATTTCTTAGGAACAACTTCCGAGAAATTATTGAAGAAGCTATCGTTATCTTTACATTCCACGAAATTATGCTTTTTTTCCCAAATCATTCAACCCTAAGATTCTTGCGTCAATAGGCCTAGGGAAAAGAGTTTAATCTCAGCAAGAAAATTCAGAGGACAAAATCTTCTTAAATATAAAAACTTGTCAAAATATAGGAGAAAAGATTTTTGTGTGTAAAAAATCTCAAAAGGAAATAGCTTGTTTCTTTACAAGACCACTAAACATCTGCTTGTGTCTGAAAACTAATATCTGATTGCATAAGCATAATCATAATTGAACACTGAAAAATTTATATCGCACACAAAATAAATAGCACAGAAAGTATAGCCATAATGATATCATGTCCCAAACTATCAATATAGTAATACCTGATATTGACCGAAGCATATAAACATGATAACATTTTACCAAAATTATTAAAGTCATATAATAAATACAAATAAAGGACCCAAACATAAAACACAGTGCACTTGATGTAGATGAGAGACAAAGTGAGCCAATGACTCAAGAGTTGAACTAAAAACATGTCAACTCAACTTGGCCTACTTTTTTGTGACCCAAAAATTTTGTAATGAAATTTGACTCATCATGAGTTGGTAGGTTAAGAAGATTGACTCATTTAAGCATGTTTTGTTCTCCCAACTTATTTCATATATTTATTACAATGCAATCAAAGTAGATCGACTCAACCTACTTGTTTATGGCACTACAATCAAGGTATTGACCTATTTCACCAAATATTAACCACAATTAAGAAGTGATATTATAAAGATAGTAAATGAAAAACGTGTTAACTTATATAATTGAGCAAACAAATAAATTAAGGATCCAAATCATTCAAGCACAGCTGAACAACATTCTAGTCTTAACAAATACCAAAGTGATAACCTAAACATTTAAAAGTATAAAGTAATTATAATAAAAAAATGAAGTTGTTGTTTGTGAGTTTTGGGTCAATCCACCTCCAACTCAGCTCGAACTCATTCAACAAGTGAGTTAAGTAAGTCGAGTTCAATTTGAATCTCATTTTAAAAAACAAAAGAAAAGACTATTTTTTCCAACCTAATCTAACTCAAACCCATGATGAGCCAGATTAACTCATCAGTTTGAATTCACTTTGACACCCCTAAGTGTAGTGGTAGTCTAGACATGCCGCCATTTTTTCCATAAAGTTCAAAATATCCATTAAAGCATCCAACGGTCCTAATATGCAACAACCATAATCTTTGAAGTATGCCAAGTAGCTAAGAAGTTATGGCACACAACATACATACACTCATCCCTAACACTAGAAAAATGGAATAGTTTGTGACCAAAGTATTATCTACAACTCTGAAAATATCATACAAGGACATCAAAGCATAAACAAACCAACTTTAAACAACATATAATACTACAAACCTCCTGATCAGACTGCCTTTGACAGTCAACTGGGGTCTGATTTTTGTCATTCATAAGAAACGTTATCTGGCCTGAATAGTCCCAAATGCATAACTGTGCAATAACATGTAACAACAATGTCAATTTCAAGAGTAGAAATGCAATTGTGTGTAAAACATTGGAAGGGGGTCCACTTAATAACATTTTCTCAAAAAAAAAATCAAAAAGTTAATCTGATATCCTCATAACCATGCATATCGAATTTTAGGTGAATTGAACATACCCATGTATGTAATTTTACAAAGAAATCGAACTTGATCTATTTAATGTCAACTCTTAATCCAAGTGTTGGATTAATGGAATTTAGAGTGTATAAAGAGTTATTAGAGGAATTAGACAAAACCTACTCTTAGAGTAAGTGTTTCCCTTCACACACATAATTATATAGATGTAAAAGGAAATTGCCATTACCATCTCTGAATCCACACTGAACATTTTGCAGGCTCTTTTAAAAAGCTCAACTGCGTTGTCCTGGAAAGAAGGGAATAAATGGGAACAACAAATTAGAATTTGAATAATAACAAGATAATGAACAAATAAGTATCACAATTTCTTAATGATTTTGATCAAGGTTATCATACTCGACAATCTAAGCAGACTCGTGAGAGCTTTGTAGACTCGTAAGAGTCTATTTTAGTCCAATGTTTCCATCCAATGTCAGTCCTAAGTCATGTGTCCTAAAGCATTTTTACTTCTAGGTCTAGGAAATGAAGATGCACAAACATTGAGATAACAAGAATTTGAAGCAATCCCACTTTCGAACATTGTAAATCAGTGCCAATCAACTAAAAATGAAATAATTTTTTGTTCTAGAAAAACAGAAAAAACAAATTAAATCAAGAAAACAAAATATATATATATGTGTGTGTGTGTGGGTGTGTGTGTAATACATGTGAGACAGCGTGTGGAGGGAGACAAAAATGTGAGACAGCGGAACGACATTCAAATATTGGCTGAACACATTCAAACAATGGTGTAATGACGTTCGAGTTGGTTAGGTACGCATTTTCACCCTCTCTTTCGCTTCGTTCTTTGTTTAGCGTATTGGATTTGAGATTTGGGCTTCTAGATCTCCTTTCTTCTATTTGGGTTTGGGGTTTTCATATGGGTTTAAACGAATGACAATTTGGTTGACGTTTTGAGCGATTCTACGAACTCGATGACTCGTTCTCAAAATCGCGAGTCTGTTACGAGTCAACTGAGTCTACTCCGAGTCTATTCAAAAACGAGTTTACAAATGAGTCAACTCATTACTACTATCTAGACTTGTAGACTCGTATGAGTGTACGAGTCAATCCACGGGTTTGATAACCATGATTTTGATTAAAAAAGCACTTGTATTAAATCAAATTATTGTTGTATGTACACTTACATACATACATATATATATATATGGAGGTGTCGTGTTACGCTAAGAGTAACTTTATGATGAGCCCAAGGCCCCTAATGAGAATGGACGGGAGTTTCTTAAGAGAATTACAAGGAGCATGACTAGAAGGGATATCTCCTCTACACCCTCTTCTCCTAGTTTGTGTAAAAGGGTTGAAAACTTGGTATAGGATTAATTCCCTAGTATAAAATACACATAGGATAATGTATTTAGAATAAAAAATCATACAGAAAATATAGGCTAAGCCAATTTCATGATTAATACAGATGACATTATATCTAACAATATCTAACACTCTCCCTCAAGCTGGTGCCTCTAAATCATATGTACCAAGTTTATTACAAATATAATCAATTATAGATCTCCGTAAAGATTTAATAAAAATATCTACTAATTGATCATTTGAATAAATAAACTTAGTCTTGATGTCTCCAACTAGAATCTTTTCTCAAAGAAAATGACAATCAATCACAATGTGTTTGATCTTTTCATGAAAGACAGGATTATAGCTAATATGAAGAGCAACCTGCTTCTTACATATAAGTGTCATTTTAGTGACATCTCCAAACTTGCAATTCTTTAAGTAATTGATTAAGCCAAATAAGTTCACAAGTAGATGAGATCATAACTTTATATTCTACTTCTTCCAAGATATCAAGTTATCACCAATGAAGACATAATATCCGAAGGTGGATCTTCTATCAGAAGGAGGGCTTGCCCCATCAACATCTAAATAACATATAACTTTAGTGTGATTATTGTGATCATATAGCAAACCTTTTCAGAAGATCCTTTAATGTACTTCAATATATGAATGACTAATTGCATTCTAGTGACATAACATTAGGAATTAAGAAATAGGCTCACCACACAGATTGCAATGAAATTGTCAGGACTAATAACAGTAAGATAGTTCAACTTTCCAACTAATCTTTTGTACGTATCAGGATCTGAGAGAGGCTCCCTATGATTAAGTAGGAGTGTTTGGTATTGGGATCATGGATGTGTCAACAGATTTTGAGTTCATCAATCCAATTTCCTCCAAAATATCAAATTCATACTTCCTTTGAGATTTAACAATACCGTTGTTGGATTATGTCACCTCAATCCCAATAAATATTTGATTTTTCCAAGATCTTTGGTTTGAAAGTAGTGACAAAGGTGTTGTTTCATCTGTGAGATGTCATGGTGGTCATTGTCCGTAAAAACAATGTCATCAACATATACCATTAAATGGATGGTGACAAGCCATGATTGATGAAATGCATGCACTTGAACACACTAATACTTTGGAGCTTATCACTCTTCCTCTTGGTAAGAAGCCTCTAGATTGTAGATGGATCTATGTCATTAAGGTTGGTCCCATTAGTGAAGTAGATCATCTCAAACCTTGTCTAGTAGCTAACGGATACACTTAGGTTTATGACCTCAACTTCGCCTTTTCCTTGCTATAGTTGTCATTCGTCAATGTCCTATTTACCAATTGGACATAAAAATACCTCTCGTCATGGTGATATGGAAGAGGAGATTTACATTGAGCAACCTCCTAGATTCTGGTTTTGGTTTGTATATTAAATTGTTCACTCTATGGCTTGAAGCAAAAATCTTGCTTTCTAACTCATAACATGCAGAGATGTCTTGTCACATGGAATAAGTAGTTCCAAGGTCTTTCCAAATTTAAGGGCATTGGAGTAGAACATATAATCTCTACCAAATTTTGTAGTTATGTGTCTTCATAACCTTGTAATAATTTGCCAAACATCATAATCCCAATATAGAAATTATTAGGATTACCCCAAGATATGGACTTAACTTCAATATGGTTTACCCTACTCGTACTGTTCTAATAAATTGAGCCTACTAGAAACAATTTTGACCATTAAGACAGTTATCATCAAGCAAATGTTTAAGAGCAGCATTACATAGTCGAGTTGTCATGCCAAAACACAAGAAATTCCTTATCTTTGAAAAAACATTTTAAAGGAGAAAACACAAACATCGTCGTGAGCAATGCATTTTTCAAAGGAGACGCATGCAACCCAAGAAGAAAGAGCAAAGCAGGGAAGGTCTGGAACTACCACCTAAAGGAGACTTTGGCGAAGCAAGTGGCAACAAAAACACCTGGCACGTGAAGCCCACTTGCACATGCAAGTGCTTGGCTACTCCAATGGTGACGCAACTCTAGTTGTTAATAGATCAAAGGATGGTGAATCCATACGTGTGATCATCAGTATAATTTTAGGCTACCATGACAATGAAAGCAATGCAAAAGGGGGGGACAAAGATAGTGGTCATGAAACACAACTTGGGTGCACTTCAAGCAATCTAAAAGTGGAACCGCAACTATGGAAAAGGGGGGGAACAAAGATAGTGGTCATGAAACACAAGTTGGGTGCACTTCAAGCAACCTAAAAGAGGAACTACATCTAAGACGGCAATGAAGAAATGTGTAAGAGCCTCCAAAACCGAGAGCTCTAATACCAACTTGAAAGAGATTAAATTGTATGAGAGAAAAGATTTTATTGAATTGATTAAATGAAACAATACCTCAGTCTCTATATCTAGAGAACTCTAACTTCAAAGTAATAATTACAAAGAGATATCTAGTATCTTCCAACAACACATTTAAAGTAAACTAAAATGTCCTATTGTAGTTATCAAAAAGATTTTCTCCTTAATGAACAAAAAACATTTAATAGCTCTTACAAAAAGTTTGTGTAGACTTTGGGGAGACATCATGTACAAAACATGTGCAACCAAAGTTTTGCGGAGAGACGTGATGTAAGAATGTTCATTTGAAAAAAAAAAAATTATTGAATGAGGAATTATGTATTCTAGAGAATAAAAGGGTGTCCTATTTATTACAAAACAAGCAATGAAAATTGTATTACCCCAATGATGTACCGGAACATTTGCATTAAATATTAAGGTGTGTGCAATTTCAATTAAATGTCAAATTTTCTTTTCACAACTTCATTTTGTTGGTATGTGAAGACACGTTGATTGATGCAAAATTCCTTGAGAGGATACAAAGGAAGAAAGTTCAATAGAGAAATATTCTTAGTCATTGTCACTTAAGAATTTAAAATATTTTTCCAAATTGGTTCTTCATCTCATCAAAGAAATATATGAAGATAGATAAAAAGTTCATACCAATATGATTTAAATATACACAAGTACTTCTAAAATATTCATCAATGAATATAACAAAATATGTTAAAGGGCTAGGACTTCAAAGTTTTAAGTGAATGGTAGAAAAAAAAAAGGAGTTACGTTTTTTTTCAATTTGCTTAGGAAAAAAGGAGTTACAGTTTTAAGTGAATGTTTGCCTAGTTTATAAGATTCACCTTCTAAAACCTAAATTTGTTTGAGACTAGGAACCGTTATTTGAATTTTTGCCAAACTTAGGTGACCCAAATGATCATGCAAAAGCTTTGGAGGTGATGCAGCAAGACAGAACACAGAGGGAATGGATTTTTGCGAGTATAGGTCTAGTGATTAATGTTCTACATCACTCAGGTGACCGGTGACACATTCTTGTATGTCAAAAGAATCATAATCAAATGTAAGCAGCGCGAGTCAAAATTATAAGGACAATAACGGATATAAACAACATAATTTAAATTTAAGAAGAAAAAGAAACTTGATGAACTTTCATAAAGTGCCCGTATAAAGAACACCTTTTTTTGAAAAAAATTATGCTATTCTAGGGTAACAAACAGACCAACTTCCCTCATTTCCACTCATTTCTATCGTCTTCCTTCCCTTTCATGGTCATTTTCACTATACCAACACAACATAAAAGAAATTGGAGAGGGAAAAAACCAAGCAGAGAGAGAAAGAGACCTTTTTGCTTATTCGTACTCCAAATGAATTTGTTTCCCTCTGAACAGAAAGTCTGAGTTGTAAAGGATATACATCTGACATATCACTGTCAGTGGCTGAAAAGCCTTTGTCATCCTTCACTACATTTTTCGAATCACTATGCCTACATGAAATATCAAAGCACGTGATGATGCAGATATAGACAATCTAAATATTCTAGATGTCAGAAAACTTTCATTAGTAGCATCATGAAACATTAACTATTTTTAATTTCAAATCCACATTAAAAACAAAAACTTGCACCTTATAGATCTACTTATCATGGAACATGCAATGCAAGTAACCACTTGAAATTCTGTACAAAATAAATATGCCAATAAAACAAAGACAAAAGGAGCAATATGACTAAAATTTATGAATCGATGCATTGAATTATGAATCATTTATACGCTAGTTACTTTTAAGTTTAGGCTACATGTATCATATATAACATGGTCCCATCAAGGGGGACTTGTTTAGCATATACGACCAAGAAAGCAACTTTGATAAAAAAGTCATGGGGTGAGCTACGATACAAGATTAAATACCACTAGAGCTCTCCTCCATAAAATCCATCGTTAAAAGTGACAAGTCTGGTAAACAAAGCTTTCTTCATGTGGCACTAATAGCACCTTCAAAAAGAAGTCCTTAACTAATATAAAAAGTACGCTTAGACATGTTCAAAGGTCATGACAACACTCTGCAAGGTGCAAACCAGCTTCCCAAGAACTTGTAAACACTCACAGAAATTCCAACTATCTTGCATCAAATCTAGCACATCTTCCGGTGAAAAAGAAAAATTTGCACAAATAATTAATGGACTTGTATACAAGAAACTCAAGCATAAAAAAGAGGTAGAACTCATTTGCAACAGAAATAGAAAAATCAATGATGACTATGTCCAAACTTGAAATTCTTTAAGTTCAGCAAGCAACGTTATTATTTGACTGTGGAATATGGGAGTGGCAAAAACTGTTAAAACAATTAAGCATAAATACACAGCACAAAGCTGTGCCACAAATGTTCAAAGCTAGAAGAATTTCACACAATACAAAGCACAACGCCTGCTATCTAAATTTCAAAAAGCTATGAAATCCAAACCTAGGTTGAAGTAGGAAAAAAAAGTTGCATCAGTGCACATTCTAACCTAAACATCATACATTGAAGCCACCTATCTATCTTCACTCACCACTTGAGTGCCTGCAACCACATATCTCCAGATACCAGAGCAAAATCCCGTCCAGATACACCAACTTCGCCATTTTCACGGATGTGCTGCAAATCCTCCTCCCTCCGAAGACTGAACGCAAGATCCGAGCTGAAGATGGTATTAATAATCTTCATAGGCCCAGCATAGGACGAACCAGGAATAGAGGCATACGCAATTCCCTTCTTCTTATCCGAATCCGCAGGCATTGAATCCTGAGCATCCTTCCACCACCTGAAACACACGGAATCAACCACCAACGCTCTTCACACATTCAATCTCAATCAAACAATGCAGACAAGCTCGGATCACAGCAAAATCCATACGAGGCACAACAGAATCAACAAGCTAGCCAGTTCGATTATTCCACGAAAAACATTAAAAATACATATGACCGATAAAATCGAATTCAGCTTCGCCTCGATCGGTCCAACCCTAAACGTGCATTGTTAGTTCCGTTGCTTTGGATTTCAGAGATTCACAGTGAGGAAATGGACTCACAGATTTAGGGAAAGTTAAATAAGGCGCTAATTGAATTGAAGTGAGAAATGAGTGGAATCTTGAAAGGGGAGAGACCTGTGAGGAACGAAATAGACTCGCTGGTCCTTGTGTGAGTCTGGTCGCTGAGAGTTATCGGAGCTATCTTCCGAGGCACAGTCCATTGCAGACAGAGATTCAGAATTCGCTTCCAAATTGTGCAGATTATGTATAGAACCAGAGAAAGCAAAAAATGAGAGAATTGCAGAGAAAGAAGTAACAAGTGGAGCTTTGTGGGAAGGGAAGAGAAGAGAAGGATGCAAATGACAATACTATTACAGGATAGGGAGGGAAAAAATATTCTACTTTCGTAAACTTTTAACTTATTTACTGCCCCTCGTATTTTTTTTTTTTTCGGAAAATGTTCGAACAATTAATATTTATTAATTTTGCCAATTAAAGTTTATAACATCAACTCATTTATAATTTAAATGAAAAAAAATCGTTTTCACAATACTATAGTAATCATCATTCCTATAGTATAATCACATCATTGGTTTATAAGATTTTTTAAATATAAATTGCCATATAAAATCTTTCTAGTTTGGTTTAATTAGTAATTTTCTACTAATTTTTTTGAAAATAATAGTTTGTGGTAGCTTCACTTAAATGAGTTTTAAAATCATTTAAAAATGTCATATATATAAAAACATGGGTTTGTCACTGTGAAAATATGAAACATTTTTTATTTAAAATATTTTATTTGTATTAGAAGAATTTTAAGATAAAAATATCTGAATTTTAACACGTAATAGACAATGTTGATACATTACACATCTAAATGACATTGACGTTAATTCATCGAAAAGAACATACTTTCAAAAAATAAATATTCAATTGAATCAACAAATGTAAAAAATAAAATCAAAATTTAAATATAAGAATTAAATTAAATATTTTCATAATTATGTATTCTAAAAATTTGACATATTTTCCTGAATTTAATTAATTTCTTTTATTAAAATATGAATCAAATATAACATACCATATTGATTAATTTGTTTTAATTAAAATTCAACATAAAATCTATCCTAGCTAATATTTTGGAATTCGATAGTTCTGACATTTTGAAATTGTTAGGAAATTACAAAATAAATGTAAAATATTTTTCAAAAGATAGTTGTTAAATATTTTATGATAAAAAGTATCAATTAAAGAGATTGTGAAATAATTTTAATGATTATTGTTATTTTCACTTTTTTTTTTAACTTTCTTTTATATGTATGAAAAATAGTTACTTAATCTCATAGTAAAATTAAGATACCTGAGCTATTGTTTTATTTTAATACATGTAATCTATAATAACTAATAAATAGATATATTAGTTATCTTTTGTTACAAACAATAATTGTGGAGTAAATTATTCATATACTTCAAGTAACATCAACACAATTACTACAAAAAGTAATTTAAAAATCATATTTTAGTTTTTTATAAATTTTAAAAAAAAAATCAGTCCAGATTTAAATATCTTTAGTTCTTATAATAAAAAGGTCCAAAACGAAGTTCACTTTCTAACAAAAAAAAAAAATCGTAGTTTGTTTTCAAAATAATGTAAATCTAGTTTAGTAAAATATTTGATATATTTTTGTCTTCTTAGTAACAAGTGTGAACAAAGGCTTAAAGTATGTCAAAGGAGAGAAAAGAAGTACTAAATATATAGCTTGAAAATATTTATTATTTATGAATGTAATTTATCAATTATTACAGTTGAAAAATTATAAAAGAAAAAACATTGTCCATAAAACTTCATAAGTAGTCATTAAAAAAGTCATTAATTTTACAAAAAATGTAATTTACTATTTGATAAAGTGTAAGAAATTATATTGTCTGTATATTTAAATTTCAGTGTCCCCCTATTTTAAAATATTATTCAATGGTTTTTATACATTTATTCAATAATTTTTAAAAGCTTTACTTTAAGTTTATTGATGGAGTACAGTATTTTACATAAACATCTAATAAACTACCATTTTAGCATCCCTTCAAATAATATAAAAGATATTAATTGGTATTTTTTCACACTATCAATATTTCTTAGAAAATAATTTATGGTTACTTTGAATTCACCAAAACATGAATGAATTAAGATAGAACAAACTAGAACCTAAAATATAAATTTATTTTAAAAATAATTTAATTGAAATGAAGCAAAACAAATATTTTGTTATTAATAAATGAACATAATACATTATTATTTAATTTGTTATAACTTATACTTGTTTTAAATATATTGAAAGAAAAATCACCACTTTTTTCCAATGATAAAATAAATAAAAGGAACAGTAAACACATAAAAAAAAAAAAAAAAAATTATAAATTTAAAATTAATTATTATTTATAGTTAAAAAAAAAAAAAAAAAAATATTAAAAAAAAAATTCCAAATTTTTTAAATAAATAAAAAAATTAAATAAATAATAATAAAATAAAAAAAAAAAAAAACCATTCTAATTCTGAAGTTAATTATTATGTATGGTTGGTGAAAAGAAGTTCACATCATTGATCAGGTATAATAATAAAATTTATTCAATTGGATAAATACTCAATTATGAATCAGAAAATAAGAGTTATCATAATACAAACTACCCTAATTAACATAGGAACAAAAATAGTATTTTTTTTTTTTTGGATGTTGTGAATGGGACTAGGTTCACCTAAGGTGTTATCATGCATAAAATTTAATAAATATATCAAACATACTATTAAGTTCACTTAGGATGTTATCATGCATAAAGTTTAATAAATATTTAAAATAGAAATTAAAGTTTTGAAAAAAGAAAACAGATCCGAAAAATCCTCTGGCACGAGGCTATGACACATAAAATGATGGTTGTGGGCCTGAAGAAAACCCTAACAGCAGCTCGCACTATTTTATCACTGTAAAGCTGGTGCTTCACTCACCTATTCACGTGATGAACCAATTTCATGTGCATCCACTTTTCATCACGTGCCTCTCTTGTGTCTCTTATGTTATTCGCATCTTATTCCTATAACAATGCCTAATTATCATGCACTTTGAAAATCAAAGTTTTGGTCTTGGTCTTTCAACCTTGATGTTAATGGTTCAATGCATTCATCAATACAATCAACCAAAATATTTTAAAACAATTTTGCTTTATTTATAAATTAATTTTTTTTATATTTACTGTATGTATGTGTTTACTTTTTATAATAAAAAATAATAAAATTATTATTATTATAATTGTATAATTATATATATATATATTATTAATTTTATTATAAATAAATTTTATTTATTTATAGGTAATTTTATAATTGAAAAATAATTAAATTTAAAAGACAAATAAATTTAAAAAAATCAGTTACTTGAAAAATAAAATTAATAAAATAATTATTTTAATTTAAAAAACTTTTATTTAAAGAGTAAAATTGAAAAATATGGATAGTTAAAGAAAAGTATACAAAAGTCATGACAAAGTAATGAATGAATATCAAAGAGGTATATTAACATTTAGTATACACTTAAAAGAAATCAGAAATAATAAAATTATAAGTTACTGTGAAGTGATAAGAAGAGAAATGAAAAATAATAATAAAAATAATAATAATAAGAGTAGACCATATCTCTCAATCATTATAAAATAAAAATATCATCATTCTAATTAAGCTTTCAAATAGAAACCTTTAGTTTCTAATATTTATAATAGAGCTGTAAAAATGGATTGGAATCCGCGAGTTAACTCGGCTCATCATAGGTTCGGGTTGGGTTGAAATTTTTTTACAAATTTTAATATGGGTTAATTTTTGACCCAGCTCATTTAGAACCCGATTCGGGTTGAACCCGTAGTGAGCCGGATTGGTTCACCAATCCGCAGATAAAAGGATCACACAAGTGTTTTATTTTTTTTTATTAAGTTGGGTTTTACATTTGGGTCATGTTAGGTTTTTTTTTTTATCGAATACATAAATAATTTGTAATTTTTTTATTTTGGTTTGTATTTGGATTGTATTAAAGTTTATTTAGATTTTAATTAGAATTACAATTTACTTTTGACTGAAAAAAGAATAAAAAAATAATTTTTTTAATTAAGTGAACCCGTGAGTCAACCCGTTTAACCCGCCAACCCGTGGTGGGTCGAGTCGGGTCAGACGGGGTTACCCTTTTGACAGCTCTAATTTATAACTATTTATCTTCTTGTCTTTTTTTGTTTTTTAAGTAATATCAATAAGGGTTATTTTCAGTTAGTTTTTAAAGTTAATTTTCTATCTGTGTAAATTAGGGTTATTTTATTGTCTACTTTTCTCAATTATTAATACTAAGAATTTTCTCAATCAAATTGCGAGATTATTTTCTAATATATGTTAGTCAAATTTTTTAGTCGATGTCTCACATAATTATCCTTTAGTACAAATCATCTATAAGTCAAACATTATAATTCACTAATCCAAAAATTTATTTTTGTTTGTGTAGTAAAAAATTGAAAATATATATTACTGATTACATAAATTAAAATATATCTTAAATTATATATCATAAAATTCAAAGATATATTTTTTATTATATACTCAAAAACTTAATTGAAATTGTATAATACAAAATACATACATTCATGGATTGTCTAATTGCATAATCCAAAAATGTATTTTAAATTTCGTAATGCAAATATTTAAAATAAAAATTTATTTCAAATTATATAATATGAAATATATTTTTATATTATTCAAGTCAAAATATATTTTAGGATTAAAAGTGCACTATATAGTGTTCTATACAGAAATAGAAATGTTTACAGATCTATAATTTTAAAAATCTAAAATATGAATAATTTAGACTTTTCCAACCTTTCATGAAAATACATGAATAAAATATAAAGGTGGGTATGAGTTGACTTTTTCAAAATTCACTCTAGATCCAATAAAATATATTAGGCCGATGTTCGATATCCATTTTAATCAGATTTAGTAGATTCATTTTTTTCAATTCAATTTAAATTTGATTAAATTTAGATCAAATTCATTTTAACAACTAAATGAATTTCAATGAGGTCGATGTAATATATTTTATTATTAAGTCTATTAGAGATTGACTAGGCTAATTCAACTCAACTTATATCTCGATTGACTCCTACTGACTTAAGTCTAGTTTATTTGTCTCGACTTGGGTTTGGGTTGTCTTACCTCAACATTAGCCAAAGTTGACTTGAGTCAACATGGATTCAGACCATTTTTTCTTGACTTGAACCTGTTATGACTCGTCACGACCTTACCAACTTGTCTTGACTTTTATTTGGGGTTGACTCGTCTTAACCTTCAACACAAGTTTACTTGACTTGACCTCCGACACGGGCCAACTCAACATGACCTTCAGTCTTGGTCAACTAGACTCGACCTTTGGTCTGCCAACTCAGCTCGACCTTCGACACAGATTGACTCAAATTGACTTTTGGCACAGACTGACTCAGCTTGACTTTTGGCCTAAATTGTCTTAGCTTGACCTTTAGTCCAAGTTGTTATTTGAACTTCGATCTTGGTTGACTTGGCTCAACCTTCGATCTGGACCGACTCGACTCTACTTTTAGCCCCGATTGATCTCACTTCCACTTTTGGCTTAGGTTGGTTCGACTCAACCTTCGATTCAAGTTGACTCAAATCGATTATTTGACTTAGGCTGACTCCTTTTGACCTTGATATCGGTTTGACTCATCTTGATTCTTCGGTCTGAATTGACTTGGTTCAAACCAATTTATCTCAATTCTTCAGGTTTGGTCGAGTCATATTGACCTTCATATTTGGTTGAGACGTCTTGATTTTTTGATCCAAACCTACTCGACTCGACTCAACTTTCAATTAGGGTCAACTTGGCTCGATTTTCAAATTGAATCGCCTTGCCTCGACCTTTGGTTAAGGGGGAATTAGCTTAATCTTCATATTGGACTAACTCGACTTAATTCTTTATCCGAACCGACTCAGCTCGACCTTTGACCTAGGCAACTCAACTCGACCTTTTGTCAATATCTACTTGACTCTACTTTCGACCTGGACCTACTTGTTTCGACCTCCAACCTAGAGCAATTCATCTTGACCTTCATACAAGGATGACTCATCTTTATTCTTCGACCTAAACTCAGTTAGCTCAACCTTCAACCATTTGGTTTGGGTTGACTTAGTCTAACCTTCAACCCATACCAACTTGACTTGGTCTTTTAATTCGTGTTAGCTCGGTTTGATCTTTGGTACAAGCATAATCAACTCAACCTAAGCTAATTTGGTTCGATCTTCGTTTTTGGTTGCTTCGACTCAACCTACGACTTGGATCGACTTTACTTGACCTTGGACCTAGACCGATTTGACCCAACCTAGAGCTCCGACGCTTTGGGTCAACTTAACCACACACCTTAATTTTAGGCTCAAAATCTAATGATGTTATTCGAATTTGATCAAAATCCTATTAAGTGAACAGGTAGATTTTAAATCGAAAAATATAGATTTGAATTTTAAAAAAAATTCTATTTAAATACACTTAAAACAATATAAATTTGGACTATTATGAATTATATTTAACAATTTAAATATTTTGGCAAGGTAGAAGAAGAAAAAGCCTTTTTCTTAGTCTAATGTGCATAGAAATCCAATTTTGGTGAAGTCCCTATTATTCAAAGGCCCATTTTTTCTTCACACTATAGAAGCCTTTGATAATCAGAGTTTATGGTTGAGCATTTAGAGAAGACAAAATTAGATAATAAATATAAATACTTGTTCTTAAAATAAAGCTTTAACAATATTTAATTAAAGGATTAATTATTTGAAGGATGATGTTGGAAACTTCAATATAAATCGATTTATATGAACTCTAACAAATATGTGTGAACTCATTAGAATTAAATGGATAATTAGTAAAGTAGTCATTGTTTGAGTGATGATGTGTTACAAGGAAAAGTTTCATGACTTTGATACAATTACTAAAAGTCAGCTTAAATCCTAGTTGAAGCTTTTTCATTACAAAATCACTTTTATATTACTCATACATAGCAAACCATTTTATTTTGTGGTGGAACCGCATTTGATATCTCATAAGAATGGTTAAACAATAATAATTGTGCTTTTTTTTCTGTCTATAACAATAACTATGTTTCTTATGTATTGCTTTTTCTCAATTTTTACAAGGTATTTTCAAATATAACTCAAACATCATATAAATAATTTATTATCCACAGATCATTTAGATAGTTGTTAAAGATCCCAAACCGATTTTTAAATTGAAGGTGATGCAAGTTAATGGCTTGTTCTTTTCGTTTTTTAGTGTCATCTCCACGGTGTAGGTGCCCTGTAAGTAAACATAACAGACAAGGAATTGATCTCACGTATCGTTATAATGTTCCAAATTTCAAGAAAGTAGAAAAGGATTACATCCCCATCAACTGTTATAATAGAAATAGAAAAAAGCATGCTTGAAACAAAAACAGGAGTGCATGAAATTTTCACATCAACAAAACAGGTAATAAAATTGATGAACAGCCAAGTCCAACATCAAGGAAGACAATATCAAGCCAACGGATAAATAGACAAATTCGTCCTTAAAATTAGGGTAGCGACATATCATAATTAGTAATTGAGTGTAAAAGAGATCTCATCTCACGCCACTTTGCCTTCAAAATCTGAAAGTAATAAATTTGTATATTTTTCTCTTTACATACTATTTAGGCTTCATTACTTTCTCTCTCAAGTTTGGTTCGAAAGTTTTAAGTGGATCTCCTACATATTTTTTGTTTTAATTGAATATCATTTTTTTTTTAAATATTTCAATTAGATCTTCTCATTAAATTTCTAAAAAAAGGTGGTGATGTGACAAAGTGTTATGGATACATAAATATATGTCAAAAGTTGGCATGTAAACATATGCATCTGCACATCAATTTTAAAAACTTTGATACGTATCAACATATCCGTTACACTTTATCAAATCACAACCTTCTTATCGTCGTTTATAGAGACTATCAAAAAGGAAAGGAACTGATCGAAGTATTTTAACTAAATTTGGAATTCAATTGAACAAAAATCTAAATGGAGACCTATTTTTTAAGTTTTTGGGTGAAAGTTGAAACTAAACGAGTAATTAAATCTATTATTCAATTATAGGACTCCTAACTCTGCACTTGAAATCCTTGACAATCTTTTCCTCAAATGTAAACGAGGCCTTACACACACAGAGACATCAACTTCAAAGTGTCCATTTTACTGGATTGATTTTGCCTTTAAGAGTTTAAATGACTTGAAATTCCATAAATTATAAAAGACTCAAAAGCTTATTAGATAGAACAGAAGTACAGAATAATAGACCATCAAATATCTTTAATCAGATAATTGAAATGTAATCACATGTTAAATTTTTCAGCGTATGTAAACCTACATGTAACGGCACATCAAATACATAGCTCTAAAGAGTGCAAAATGTGTGTGGAAGAGAGGAGAGACCAAGAACACGCATTGCTGCTAAACAATCCATAATATTATCTCTATTGCTCAACACAAGATTATTCTTTGTCTTACTCTATAATTACTGAGTTATATGTTAAGGACCTCTTCAAAGATGTCAATGGAGACTTCATTCATGATAGGGTAAGGTTTTTCACAGGCTTCCTAACTAAAAGATTAGGATTAAATATGGTTTGGGTCCCTTAACTTTTTAGTGAAAATTGGAATTAGTCTCTCTTTGAAACTTTGATCCAATTTGGTCTCCCAACTTTAAAACTGCGTGAATTTAGTCATTTTAACCAACTTTTATTAAGTTTATTTGACGTTTCAAACATATTTCATGATAGTTTCTTAACTAACGTTGAAACAAAGATATGTCAAAATGTGTAAACAACTCAAATGCTATTATGAAATGCGTTTAAAACATTAAATAAACTTAACAAAACTTGTTTAAAAGGACTAAATCCACATAGTTCTAAAGTTAGAAAACTAAACTGGATCAAAGTTTTGAAAAGAGATAAATTCCAATTTTCACCGAGAAAATTAAGAGAGCAAAAACATATTTAATCTAAAAGATCATATATTTGGAAAATTGAAACTAACCGGTGGGGCAAATGCAGGCAACATCTGGGTGTGAGCAACCACAAAACTGCCAGTAGCAACAGGACAAGATACTTGCTCACAAAAATCATGGATTTCTTTATGGACAACGAATCCGAAGTATGAAACTGCAATTTCCCACTTTCCTCCATAAATAGCTTCACCTGCATTCAACAAATCTGTTCATAATGACTAAAAATAATTACAATAATAAACCATCAACTCCATAGCAATAATACTAAATAATAGTCTCCTAAGTATCAACAACTTTTTCAAATTAGTTTAGTAAAGTATATCAACTTAGGGAATAAACTAGTGGATATTAAACACATATAATTAACTTCATTATGTTAAGGATTATATAGGCTAATCCTTGAGAAAAACCTTTTGTCTTTTGCAGAAATCCTTGAGAAACTGCATTGATGGTTTACTCAAATAATTAAGTGACATATTAAAATGCTACAGAAGAAATAAATAAATAAGGCTACTGACATGATCCCTGCATGAAAAAAAGAAAAATCGAATTCGAGGGAAAGCATAATGAAATGGAGATACAGAAGATAGGAATTACCAGTAGCAGCAGAAATTTTAAAGGTGACAGGCCTGGCACGCACAACAGGGTCTGGTGTGATTTCAACTCCAGAAACTTTCACAGAATAGTTCACATCAGCTGCATAAATTTTCATGGAAAATTAAACATAAAAGAAAGTGAATAAAGTTCAACGAGACCATATCATGAGTAAACTGGGCGCGATTAGCCGTGAATTCATTATGCATAACCTGTGCGTGGCATCAAAGACAGAGCAGAATTTATCAACAAATTGGATCCGATTACAATTTAATCCCCAAAAATTGAGTTCATGATTTTAATGTGGAGGATCAATGTGGTGAGCTAAAAATAAAAAATCAGAATTGCAGGATAAAATTTCAAAGAGAATAAAACGGAAAGAGAGGAAGTACCGCAGTATCCAAAGGTAGTAGCTTGAGCGTGGGCAAACGAAAGGGTAATGATGAATAAGCATAAAAGATGGTTGAGCTTTGGGTGAAGCTGAAACGCCATGGAAAATGTTTTTGAAAGAAATGGAACAATGTACCAGGATGCATGCCTTTTTCATATGACCTGTTTGGTTGGATAGAAATTGGAGGGGGAGAATGAATACACATGGTGCAAAATAATATTAGTTAATTGATAGAAGTGGAAATAATGTGGAATGCATTATAATTTTTTATTTTACTTTTTAAGAAAGTTATTTTTTTTATTTTCCAATAAAAAATATTTTTTTCATACTTTCTATTGTTTAATTAGCCTCAATAATTTTATTAAGCTCTTCGGTTACTTTGATTAAATTTGTTTTTAATAGTTTAAGTATTAGAAATTTAGGATCTTAATTACTCGTTGATCTAAAATAAAGTTTAAATGAAATACCGGCCAGTAATTTTGTTCAAATTAAATTCATCTTCTTATATTCACCATAAAATTTTGCTTTTAAATTGTTTTGAAGTTAATTTTGAATTTCTTAGATTGGAAGGAAAAGCAAATTCAAATGCATTAAGTAAAATGTACATGTTTGTGTCAAGGAGGAAACTTATCACCTAAAAAAATCATATACTTTAAATTAAAAAGAATAGATAAAAATAGTAAAAAGGAAAGTTGTAATTGCAATTTGAATCGGTGTAACATTATAAGATGAAAAGAGATTTTTTTTTTCTCTTAGAAAATTTATAATACTTATCTTTATTCAAATTCAATGTGAAATAACAAATAATAGATAAACTATATAGGTAGACATTAATTTTAAAGAAAATACTCATCGTTATTGATTTTATTTTAATTATGTCTAACTTTTCAATTCAATTAAATATTTTTAGTTATTATTATATGAACACCGTTAAAGACATATTATATGACGATTCATACGTTTTGTAATTGTTTTTTAAATATTTTTAATTTTTTTAATTTTTTTCTTACAAATTTTTATTATTTAAGTGTCAAGTTCGTGACATGATATGCAATATTGTCAATATCATATAATAAAATATCACATGTTAGTGTGAGAGTGTCAAGTGTCATTGTCTTATATTTAATCTAATATATATATATATATATATATATATATATATTATTCAATTTATTTTTTAAAATGGATTAATGTAACTTCTTTTCAAATTGAAATCAAATTTATTAATTTTTTAACATTATGCTTGTATTTATATTAAAATTACTTTTTTATTAAATACTTTTCAAGTTAATTTTAAACCAACTTTAATGATATTATTGGATTTTATATAAATAAATTTTCATGTATGGGTTGAACCAAAAGAGAGGAATATTTAAATTATTCTCATGTGCTTCTTCTTTACATGTGCTGTAAATAATTAATCTAGATTTTATGTGTTTGATCTAACTTACTTTTTACATTTAAAATATATTAAACATATTTCATTCTTACTCTACACCCTTTATATGTGTCTTTATGTGACTATATATGTACAATGAATTTAAAAAAGTGACCTAAAATGCTTTTTATTTCTCTTATCTTCTATTATTCATATCGCCAAGTACAACAATGACTAAGATATGCAAAATTACACCAAAGGTCCCATAGTAAAACCATGCTCCCGCATTTCAAGAGTTTAAATTTCTTTACTCATCAACATCTTATAGTTAATCTATATACATTTTTTTAGTAAGTGTTTCTTGAGTTTAGCATACTTAATCTTTAGAAAGAAATAATATTTTAATAAGATCTTTAAGTGTAAAGTTATTTTAATTTTTTAATATATTTTTCCATGATCGTCAGTATCATACACGATTTACGAATTTTATATATATTCTTATTCGAAATAGAAGTGTGTAACTTCATTTTTTCTAATTCACTTGTTTTCCTCTTTTTTTTTTTTTGTCGTTGATGTTTGATTAGCATGTTGTTTCTATATGAACTTTCTAGAATATATAGCTCTACACTTAATCTCTAGTCAATAATTTTGAGTGGAAGAAGAAGACAAGATCAAATTGTTAACCTAATTAAGAATCATAATAACTGAGATTAGATTAGATTAGTAATAGAGAAGGTGGAGACAATATAGAAGGTGTTGGTAGGTGGGATGGTGAGAGAAGTTGAAGTTAATGGAGTTGAAGAGCGGATAAACCGGACAAAGAGTGGGTGCACATGGACTAATTATGTATCAAATTAACAAACATGTGTTTTTAATATAAGGAAACAAAGTAATGGCAAATCCCTAATAGAAAAATAAGTATTAGGTACTTAATATAAAAAACACCAACGTAAAAAAGTTATTTCAAATTATAATTTTTATACCAGATCTGTTTTTGTGTATTTACCCATATTAAAAATGATAAGTATTTGTGTTTGATATAAAATTAATTTTTTAAAATATTAATGGTGATAAATATTTAATACATTGATAAATTAAATTAAACTAAATGTTTTTATTGCCGTGTGTGATTTTAAATATATATATATATATATATATATATATATATATATATATATATATATATATATATATATAATAAGTGTATAGTGGATATAGTAGGTGTGATATATTTTTGTATATTTTTTGTTGTGGTGGTTTATATGGAGTTTTAT
>Ga0099822_1000795_pt1 | contig 32950 bp, 18 predicted proteins | sample CowpeawhiteBW_FD_76839 | JGI IMG/M metagenome (GOLD analysis project Ga0099822, IMG submission 76839) | Root nodule microbial communities of legume samples collected from California USA - Cow pea white BW | ecosystem: Host-associated > Plants > Roots > Nodule | place: USA: California | collected... | reverse complement strand
TGTATCAAAAACACAAGGGCTGTAGCTCAGTTAGGTAGAGCACCTCGTTTACACGAGCGCCAATGCTTTTTTTCAGAGGAGTTCATCTTGTAATTAAAAAAGTTTATCTTATAGTAAGAAATCATGGTTTTTGTGACTTGTAAGCAAATTCTTAGTACGTAGGATATCATTGGATACCAAACAAAAAATTGATTAGTATATTTTAAAAAATTTAACAAAAAGTAATATGTAGTTCTCACTCATTTGTTTATTGTTCCCTACTTAGATTGAGGTATGATTTGACATGTTTTTTTCTTCAAGCTAGCCACCTAATGCAAACAATAAGGGTAGATTTTTGTAATTTATAACAGCTACATTCTATAGGATGATAAAAAAAAATTGATTAGTAAATTTAGGTTAAATTACTCTTTTGGTCCCTCTATTTGTCAAGAAATTTCGTTTAGTCCTCAAGTTTTTCGTTGTCTCAAATTGATCCTCATTTTCTTAAAAATGATTCAACTGGGTCATCACGTTAGTTTGACCAAACGGTGTCAAAGTCAATGGCACGTGTCAATCTCTGATTTTTTTTGATTTTTTTTTGAATTTTTTTAGTTGTTTACACGTGTCACTTCATAGTTGTGCCACGTGTCAAAATGACTCAATTTGATCCTTATATATTTTTTAGTTTCAATTTAGTCCCAATTTTTATAAAAATGAAGTAATATTGTACTTCTTTAAATTGACACTAAATATACTTTTCTATAAATCTTATGGTGATATTCTTACTAAAATTAACGCTTTTATTAAATATTTCTATAAACATTTTAAATTAACTTTAAATTCTATACAAAACATTAAACTTTGGTTTTGTTTTGAACTTTAAATTTAGTTCCTAAACTTATGTATGACAAGTTATTTGATTTTTCATTTTCACTAAGTTTGTATAATATGATACACTTGATGCCTTTATATATGATAACAAAATTGTTAATTTTTGAAATAAAGTTTGGGGTTTAACTTTGTTTAATAATAAAACTACAAAAAAAAAACTTGTTTAAAAATATTTCTACAAATATTTAATAAAAAATGTCAATTTTATTAAGAATATCATCATAAGTTGTATACAAATATTAAATTGAGTGTCAATATAAGAAAAGACATTATTGCTTCACTTTTGTAGAAATTGAGACTAAATTGAAATTAAAAACAAATATAAGGACAAAATTAAGTCATTTTGACACGTGGCACAACTGTACATGACACGTGTAAACAACAAAAAATTCAGAAAAACCCGAAATTGACACGTGACGTTGACTTTAATACCGTCTGGTCAAAATTAACGACGAAGACCAAATTGAGTCATTTTTTAAAAAAATGAGGATCGAATTGAGACAACTAAAAACTTGAGAACCATACTAAAATAAATTGCTTGACAAATAAAAGGACCAAAAGAGTAATTTAACCTAATTTAAATACTGTGCATTCTAAAATACCAATTTCTATCGCTCCAATTAAAAGAATAATCAAATTTTCATTTTGGTTGGATGGTCTTTCATGAGATTGGATAAGTTTATGGACACTCCTACATAATATAGTTACGAATAATGATATTTTAATTCACTTTTTTTGACCCATTTTTAATTCACCACTCTTATCACCTTTAGATCATTTATTTTAATTTTTTGTAGTGATGGAATGTAATGTGATGATATAAAGATAATGAAAATGATGAGTTAAAAATGAATCCAAAACAGTGAGTTAAAATATCATTATCCATCAATTACATTCTATCACTAGTATTCATTCAAACTCACATGCATTTGAAACTTTACCACTTACTCAAAGGAGAAAAGATTAACAGTCTATTTTTCCAGAACATTTATTGGGAGTTTATTTTCTTTCTTTTATTTTTAATTTTTATAACATGCGGAGAGATTTTCCCCCAGTAATTTAATAAAGAACATAACCTTTTAATATCACTATCCATATTTTTATCAGTTAAAGAACATCTATAAATATTGGAAATCGTTACTCTTTAACGGTCGTTTTCTAATGAAATTGTGAAATCCCCCAAATTCAAGAGGGGATTGGGATTTTGTAAGAGGGATAAACCGACACAACAAATATTATTTCCTCGTTCCCGTGTAGTTTGAAGGGTATGAAAAACAACTGTTTGGAATCAGGGTCTTGAAATCACTAAACTGACCTTGTCTCCAGAATTAGGGCTCACGTCTATAGTGAAATTTAGGGTTTTTGTAAATCCCGAAAATGTCGACGGGCAAACCCAGAGACGGTGATTTTCAGATTGTCGCAGCGCCAGGAAATTCGAAGCCGCCCCTCCCGCCAACAGCAGCATCGAGTGCGATAGTAGAGTATACTCCTGTCGTTTTCAAAGAGGAAGAAGAGGACCTAGAAGTCAAGCTCCGACGGATTATCGACAATGTTCCCGTTCGTGTTAGCAACACTTCTGGTAGTTCCGCCGGTTCAGGATCCGGCGACTTCCACCAGGTACAAGTGCTTGTCCTTTATCTTAAATAAAAGTTATCTTTTGTGCTTGAGGTCGCTCCAGACATAAAAATTGCTCCCTTTTGATAATGGAATTATATTATTTTTACTTTTTTTTTTTAATTGAGGATATAGCTTCCCCTGCTTAAATTATCGTTCGTTTGTTTGTTTTTATTCAAACGAGATAGCAAAAACAATTTGAAGTGATAACCCTATTGAATGTTGTTTGGCTTTTTGATCACTAAAGTGATGATACCCATAGGTTGTTGAAATATGATAACACGTTGTTGGAAATACTCTGTATTTAGTGAAACTGTTGAAGTTCTACGAGATAATGGTGCACGCGAGGTGTTTTTGTTGGTTAAAAAGTGCCGGGTTGAGATGGCAGGGTTTAAATTATTTGAAATAAAGCTGGCCTTATGACTAAGGATTCTCAAAGAAAGCTTTGCTTTTGAGTTTTTAACGATATGCTAATCTCCTATTTGGGGATTCAACCTAGAAAACTTATTTACTTGTATTATAGAGTAAAATACTGGTTCATGTAGAAGTTGGATGTGAACTGGTAGGAAAAAACATCATACTTCAATGTTGTGAGGTTTATTTACTCATGGATGAGTTCTGGATTTACCCATTATATAGAATCACAATCTCTCAAATGACAACCCCTATATAAGAAATATAAACCCATCTGAAAGGTATACAACTTTGCTCATTTTATTTTTTAAAATGCTGTCTTGTTATTGAATTTCATTAACACAGTTGTCGAACTCTCTAGAGTTAACCCGTAGACTCATATGAGTTTATGGTTCCAGTAAGAAATAATAGTGAACTTGTCGTTCAACCTTTTCACGATAAACACAAGCAAACATATTAAACTGGTCTAAAATTGCGTAAAATTGAGTTGGGAAACAAGTTCAGCAATTTGAAATAAAATGTAACTTTTGTCCCTTGGTGACGGTGTTTTACTAGAGTAAAAATTATTTGAAGGAATTAACTCCTTTTTGAAATGTTCTCACTTTAGAAACTTTTGTTTTTGTGAAACTATATGATTTGTTTCATTTATATAGTTTGATCATATCTAGCTGGTACTAATGTACTGCACATTTTACTGTTGGGGTTTGCTACATTGTTTATGGAGTTGAAATGTTTGCTGTGTTAAGAATATTATGTTATGCACATATGTTGGTAATGGATATTTCAATATATATTTCTATATTAAGTATTTTCTTGCAAGCTTACATAAGCTGCACAAGTTTAAGTCAACTTGACAACCTTGTCCGTTAATATTAAGGTATTCTTTCTTGCACTTGATGTGTCTTGCCTTGAGTTATGTTCTTAAGGCTTCTATGTGTGCAACATCTTTATAATTTGAGTAATATTTAATAATCTAGTCCTGCACTCTGAAGTGCTTAGCCACACACTTGGATTTATCTGAGTAGTGATGGCCTCGTTTAGATCAGCTTTTGCATGTGAGTGAGCTTTTCTATGATGAAAGTCAAGTTCTGTTGAGTTCACAATGGGAAGCTTTTAAAAGGTTGTGGTTCGTAAACTGGTTTCAAGCTATGTGAGGAGTTTGATTTATTTTATTAAGAAGTGAGGAGTTAAACTGGCATTGTATCTGGGTTTTTTTCTGTTTGTGTCGATTATGGGTAAGGTGATGGATATGTTGATCTGATTGTTATTCTTATGTGCTTGCAATTTTGTTTCCGACAGTATCGGCAGATGAGACGCAAGGAGCAAGATCGTCTTGCTAGAATGGAAGTCGATTACCAGAAAAGAAAAGAGGTGGCAGAATTTAATTTGAGAAGGGAGGAAAGATTGAAAGCAGCCGAGGAAAGGACAGCAAAGAAGCGAGCAAAGCGTCAAAAGAAGAAGCAAAGGAAAAAGGAGAAAAAGATAAAATTAAATGCCGAAGGAGAACAACAGAGAGAGAAACAAGAAGAGTCCTCAAGTGATGGAGACACGGACAACAATGAGAAGCCAGCACCGTAAAACAAGCTTTGGTGGTAGGTGGTAATATCTGGCTTAGGTAAAACACAGGCATGACTCTGGGTTTTCATTATTTGTATCCCAAATGTGATTTCTGTGGTTCTTTGTTCGAGAGGGATTTAAGCAAGAAAATTGATGCAGTTAGAGAACAATTCTTACAAGCTTTCCTACTAAAAAGAATCCATCTACTCATTGAATTTAATGCTGTGTAAATGGTAACACGAAATGTTGCGCAAATCAACTTAAATCCGATGAAGTCATTCTTCTAGTATTTTCTTAAAATTTCGTTATGCTATAAGGAGAAAAAATTTATAAGAAAATCTTTTAAATTTTTGTATTAACAAAAAATAGTTGTAGAATATAACTTATTCTAAAATAGTGTTTCTGAATTATATATTTTAATCACATCATTTAAAAGTAATCTTGAACTTGATTTTTTGTAACGATTTTCCTTCATAATGGTATAAATAAGTTTTAGAGAATAATTTCTGAACTTACCTTCCAAATTTTGGTAGACGAATATTTCAGATCCTATGCTTCTAGAAACAATTAATGGTATCTGAATTTACATACTGAAATATATCATCCACCTCTTTTGATCTTATTTTTTATCATCATTTTACAACAAAAATTAAAGTGCTTGTTTTGTAAATTCATGCACTAAAGAAAAAAAATATATGGCCTTCACAATTTCATATACTCTATGTTGTAATGTGGACATCACAATTATCACGAAAATAAAGAGTTTTATTGTGTAAGCGAACATAAATTAAATTCTACCTTAAACGGTAATGGATATAACTGTAGTTTATTTATTCTCTAAAATGCATTTTTTTTTACCGTCAGAAAATGACATATGTAAATTCTATATTTTTCTGCGAGTAAGTAAAAGTATTTATCTGTGATACTGCTACAATGGTATTTATTCCATTTGATGGGCCAGAAGGGCCAGGCCCAGCCCAGTATCGAGGGACATCAGAACGAAGAACGAATGACGTTTTTGCGTTTTCATCTTTCATGTGGAGTAGATGAGCAAAAACGAAAGAAAGAGGCAGCGTAACCGTAATCGCACTGTTACTAGTATCTATAGTTTGTTACTGACACCGCACAACTTCCCCAATCACCATGGGAGATTCTCAACGGATTTCCATTCACCGCCTTCTCGGCCAAGGCTTAGGTTCTCTCCCTTTCTGATTTCGTTCAATCTCCTCGATCCTTTACACGCAGTTACAATTGATGGTGCAATCTGATAGTAGAAAATATCGGAGTTGATTTTTTTTTTCATTCTATTTGATTATGTGTGTTAGTTGCCGATGTGGTGTTGTGGAAGAATTGGCGTGGAGCGGCGGCGCTACTCGTATCGTCTTCGACGTTGTGGTACCTGTTCGAGCGAGCCGGGTACAATTTCTTGTCTTTCGTCGCCAATGTCTTCTTGCTTCTCGTCCTCATTCTCTTTTTCTGGGCGAAAGCTGCTAGCATTCTCAATAGGTAGGTACTTTTTTACTTTCTCCAAATCATGTTGTGTTTCCTAGATTAAGGTCTCTTCTAGATTCGTGTACTTGATTTCTGTTATATAAGTTTTAAACACTTCATGACTGAATAGAAAATAATTTCATTTTGAGAAAAGGAATTTATTGCATATAAATGTTTCGTTGACTGTTCTAAATATTTATGCACTTGAAAATTGAAATGACGGTGAGGAGTATGCTGAGTAACACTAAATCTGCTGTAGTGTAGTGGTGAATTTACTTTCTTTCTTTTTTCATTCGAAGTTGATTTTAGTTTTTTTAATGTCGCAGACCCCTTCCTCCTCTCCCCGATCTGGAGATCTCGGAGGACACTGTTGCCAGGGTTGCTGATGCAGTGCAAATTTGGATGAACCGGGCTTTGACAGTTGCACATGACATAGCGATTGAAAGGAATTTGCTGCTTTGCCTCCAGGTATGGTTTATAGTTTAATTTTATCCTTGTTTTATGTTGATTTCTTTGAATATACATTGGGTACAGAGTTTTTTGTTGAAACTTCTTTATGTGAACTTGCTAAATCAGGTTGTCGGTGGATTGTGGGCAATATCTTTCATTGGTAGTTTGTTCAACTTTTTGACTTTGATCTATATTTGTAAGTTCAATCTTCTGTGGATTTTCAATGTTCAGGCTATCTTTTATGAAACTCTCTTGGTTGGCATTCATTTGCTTTAATATTTTTATAACTTTCTGGACAGGTATTCTTCTTAGCTTGTCCCTTCCTGTGTTGTATGACAAGTACCAGGATCAAGTTGACGACAGATTGCGTGTTATATATGGGACTATTCAGACTCGGTATAAAAAAATTCACAGTATGTTTTTAAGCAAGATTCCAAGTCAGTCACACAAAGAAAAGAAGGCGCAGTAGTAACAGGGTAACAGCATTCTATTCCTTTACGTGTATTTGATGCAAATAGTTGCTGAAAAGCGTATCTTAGCTATGTTCGTGGGCAATTTGTCTACTGAATGATTGAATGTCTATGACTCTACTGTTAGTATCAATGTAACTTATAACAATTCTGCCTGTGGAAGAGTTTTCATACTCGTATCTATTTGTGTCTCGGTAACTCTCTTCAGCAGAAAACTTGTGGTTTAGCAGCTCTCTACTTAAGATAGCAATTTTAATAGCATCTCTCTACTTTAAGACAGAAAACTCTTTTGTGCGACATCTTTCTATTTTAAGACAAAGCTTTTCTGTTCTGGCACACCCCCAAAGTCAATAAAATACCATTTGCTATATTTTTGACACTGCTATTTGGTCTCCTGTGTTACCTTTTGGTGAGTTTCCATGTCAATTAAAGTTGTCATTGGAAAAGTTATATGTGCCTTGAAGCTGAAATAACTAGTCATTAGTGACCGCTGAAAGATGTAAAAGATCTGCAGAAAGGGTATATTTACGGGATAAAGTTGTAATGCATACAATGTGTAATTGTATTTTCTGGTAGTTATATCATATTTGTGCAAATTCCATTTGTTTATTGTAAGGAGACACTTTTTTTTGTGTAACTTTTTCAACAAAATAATTCTAGCATTTATTTATGAGCAATATAAATAATTCCTTCACTCTGCAGAAAAAACCTTTAAATTGCTCACTTGAAATTTTTGGTTAACATTTTCCGTTTCATATTCAGGGTGCAAATGGATGAGTGAAGTTTCGTTAGGAGTGTACGATGAAGTGCTTGAGGTTTGAAATTTCTTTTTGCTGGGATGCTATGGCTCTGTTGATTGGTGGTTAGATGGTATGTTTATTCTTCAGAATCAGGATTGACCAATAGATTTGACGTAGGTGCGTATTCTCTTGTGATTTTCTATGTAGCACATGGAAGAGGCTTATGTGAACTTTTATCAATGGGTATATTGCCCTAGTTCAATTTTATTTGGATAATTTTATCAGAGAGGGTAAAAAGTAGGAAGAAAGGACATGGAGAATTTGTATGCATTATGGTTTTTTTCACGAAAAGGATTTGGGTTGGGTGGGTTATATAATGTGCTGCTGAATTGGTTACTTACGACTTGGAGAGTAACGTGATAATTGGTCAGATAAGGTTATAAGATGGATGTTTCTCTCCAACTTACTCTCTTGTACTTGTGTTTTTGGTTCCCCAAATATGCTGAAATGCCTTCTTCGTGTTTCCTTACCGAGAGGGAGTAAAGTGAGATACTCAGCATAGCGTATTGATACTATAATAAGTGTACAATGAATGATCATTACTGTCAATCTATTTATAATATTTTAATGGGTCTTTCGATTAAGTGCATAATGTTATTTATGTGTCAATTCTGAGACAATGTTGTTCCCGGTAACCGATATTATCTCAGCTCCAATCAAAATAATATTTTCTTTAGTAGAAATGCAACCCTGAAAAAAATATATTGAAAAAAAGTCTTGGCGTGTTCTTGCTAATTGTGTTTTGTTCATTGAGTACATTAGAATCGGATACATCAAGTCTACGAGTCGTTTACATTTTAAATTTGATATCGTTAATTGGTCAATATCGTACTATTCCTCTTTAATTATCCCGAAAAGTAATTCAGCTCTATTAGCCGGGAGTATATTATTCAGTCACTTTGAAAATGTAGTGTTTACTTATGGCCAAAATCAAACGAGGATAAAGCTTTCCAATGGCTGGCTCAACCTAGGGAATGATATACGTAGTTAATGCACAGGCTTGGTTTTTTTTAATAGGAGTAGATTTTGGAACCTGGTTTGCTTTTGTTGGATTTCTTGATAACTTCCAAATTAAGGCTTCGGCTCGAAGAAAAAAAAAATGGATCGAAAAAGAATAAACCATTTTGGTTTTCTGCTATGTAATGCATTTAACGAGTAAAGAATAATTTTGTACAGCTTTAAAGTTGATAAAGAATTCAATCACATCTCCTTCGTAATAACTTGTGAGTATTTTTTGTAGGAACCCATTGATTTAAAAGGCCATTGTCATTCGTAGTTGCTAATTACACTCCCTGGCCTTTAGGCACAAATTAAAATCCCCTTACTTAGTGAAAATTATTACTTTCAATGTTGAATGTAATTCAATCAATTATGATTTTCACCCTGATTTGAAATTTGAAAATGTGGATTGCTTGGTATTCCTCACTCAACCCACATATAGAATTGAGTACTTATTTTTCTTTTTTTACTTAGAAGGGATTCTGTATGAGCTAATCCTGAACTACTGATGGTTCAACATCGATAGATGCTAAATGTGACGATTGAAAAACGTTAAATAACCGTTAAATTACATTTATCTAAATGTTTAATTAATAACTTTTATACTTCTACACACCTAATAATTATAAATTACCATTTGATCATTAAATATTTGTCTTTCAAATTAATACTAAAAACAAATACTTTTTTTGCAATTTAAATTTATGCAGACCATGCAAATGAGTTTGTCCCATGTCATGTTAACCCACGTGACTGTAGATTATGCGAGATGGGGAACGGATTCAAAAACTCAGCCCTTTCGGCGCTTTTTCTTACGTCTGTGGACTAGTTTTTATGGTTTATCCCGCATTGTTAAAAAAATTGTATTTTTCAATATATTAAAAATTAATTCAAAAATAATTGGAGTATAAAGGTACTTATTTCATATATATCGGCATATAATGCAAATAGATAAGTTATTATCTCACTAGATGATAAACAAACAAAAATATAAGAAGTTATATTCTACTTAAATCTAATATTAGACAAAATAAAAATATTATTTTCATTTGTAACCTGTACTAAGGATAAAATTCACATTAAGATTATTGAAAAATCAGATATAGTATTTTTAAAACAACCGCAAAACACAATCATAAATCATAATAATATACTTCACATGTTTCTGAACAAGCAGTCTAAGCATTAACTGGCTAAATAAATAATTGTAATTAGAGGAGTTATCATTATATATACAAATAAAAATACGGGAATCCACTAAACTACTCTACCATTAGACAAAATAGGGATCCTATTTTTCATTTGCAACATCCACTAATAGACCAAAAATACATATATATATATATATATATATATATATATATATATATATAAATTATATGAATGAATATTTCATATAAAATTTAATAAATATATAATATATTTTGTTTAAATAGTGTCTTCATCCTAGCGGAATCCCTGAGATAGATCAAGAATATGGTCGTCCTTTATGTTGAGCAAAACTAATTGTGTGTATAAGCGTTAAAATTTTAATTTTTGACTGGACTAAAATACTCCAACAACTTGTGCAGTCAAAGGCATATATATGTATATTCATATTGAATATCCTTGCATAATCAATTTTTTATTGTAATCCATCAATCACCAAATTATAATATATTGCGGTCCATTCACTACAATCTGCAGTAGATTGGAGCATCATGTGATCAATCCTAAGTGCTTTGTGATAATGTAGTAGATAGATTTACCCAAGATCATTTTCTAACAAGACAACAAAAACAACAGAATAGAAATGGAACAAATACTGTTATATGCCTACCATTAAGGAAAAGACGGAGAAAACTATGCATTCGCGTGTTAGTAAACACTAAGAATATCCCATATTCAACATTCCCTCCGCCCGAATATTCCATCCCCCAACCCTATTAAACCCTGCATTTCGTTTCCCTTCAACCCTTCCACTCAATCACTTACAACCATCTTTCTGATAAGTATCATCGTAAGATGAAGTTTGAGAAGATCCTCAAGAGCCTCATCGAGCAGACCTTACCCAGTTGGCGTGACAAGTTCTTGTGCTACAAAATCTTGAAGAAACAGTTGAAACTTATGTGTTCCGAACATGGCCAAATTGATGCCAACCAACTCAACCGTTTCCTTAACCTCTTGCAGCTAGAGATCGACAAGTTTAACACTTTCTTTATTGAAAAGGAAGAAGAATATGTCATCAAAGGGAAGGTGATTAACCAAATACCAACTTACATATTCATCTCTTCATCTTTTTTATTTATATTCCATACTTGTTTGGATATACTTCTCAAGCAAACACTTACTAAAACGAACGTTTCTTTACAAGTTAAAACAAAACCTTTTCCTATGAGAGACATTTTACCTTTCTGGTTTTCTTATATTATTCGTACTTATGATTAAGAGGATTGTCCTATAACGAAACCATGGTTTGTGTTGCAGGAGTTGCAAGACAGAGTTATGGAAGCCTTGGATTTAAACGTAGACTTAATGTCAGAAATAGTAGATTTTCATGGAGAGATGGTGTTGCTAGAGAACTACAGTGCACTCAACTACACAGGCATGTTATGTTCTAACTTCTAAGACCTCATGCATGAATGCAGAATTCACCAAGTGGTTTTTTAATGAATATGTATATATACTTGAAGTGTGAAACTCTTCGTACTATAAGTTAACTAATCAGAAGAACAGATTAAACTTTGATAGAAACTTATATAATGTTTGTGATGGATTGAGAATTAATGAGTTTGATGATGGATATTTAAGAGCAGGTTTGGTGAAGATAATAAAGAAGCACGATAAGAAAACTGGTGCTCTACTTCGCGTGCCTTTTATCCAAGATGTGGTGAAGCAACCCTTCTATGAAATTGACGTAATTAACAAGCTTGTGAAGGAGTGTGAGGTACTCAGCATTCTTTTCACCAACGGTTCGTGCTCATCGATGGGCCAAGATTTTATGGAAAATGGTTTTGGCTCAGTGAGTATCAATGAAAATGAAGAGACTGTAATGCAGGTTCCCGATGAACTTTCTGACCTAAAAAATATGAAGAACATGTATATCGAACTAACACTGTCAGCACTGCATACCTTGGAACAAATCAGGGGTAGAAACTCAAATGAGAACATGTTCTCATCACCTTCTCCTCATAACTAGCCTTTGCAATTTCAAGAGGGTTGAAACGAAAGATAAAATGCACTAGAGATATAGCAACCTAGTAGATAAGAATAACATGGATCTTCCCGTGTTTTTTTTATATGTGGTTGATAGAGAGAGACAAAAAGATAATGGGAATCTCAGACACATGATGTGTGTTGTTGAGTCTTAGTCTCATATGTTTCCTGATATAGCAAATTCATCGATGCTCTTTTCTGTGTGGAGATCCAACTCAATAAATTTGAATGGAGAACTTGTTTTACTTATGGTAGGTAGGTGTGGTTTGATTTTTTTTTTCTTTTCCTTTGTCTGGTTTCGATGTACAAAGTGGTTTTTCTTCAGGCTTTTGGAGGTGTTATGAACTGATAAGATATGTTCTGCTCAATCTTCAGCCCTCAAAATGAGGTGCAAGCAGTATCAATGTTTCTTGCAGATGTAAATTTTTATATGAAATTGTATGTTACTTGCATGTATGTTTAAAATTTGAATTATCTGTTAGATTCTTTTTTATTGTTTCTTTGTGTTACCTTCAAATATGAACACCAAGCAGTATCGTATGTTTACTGTTCATCGTACAGTCTTTTAGTTATTCCCATTGCTTATTAGTGATTATCTCAGTGATGTAAAAAAGGGAAGAAACCTTAATTCAAAATTTACTTCTAACGAGAGTTAAGACTCATTCCTGACCTTTTTTCGTTGTGTTTGACAAATACAAACCCTAGATGCCGGTTATAGTATCTTCTTCCCATTTTGAATCGATCGCAAGGAACATCGAAGAATAAATTTTTTAAGAACTTTCTTCAACTGCTTCAGCATCAGTAAAAAAGATGTCCAAAGTTGCTTAACATTTTTTTAATCAAACTACACTTACAATGCACTAGTGAAGCAAATTATTTTCTAACGAATCTGATAGTGATTTTTGTTTAGTTATGCGTCTAAAAAAATTAATTGGAGAACTGCCCTAATTGCTTCTGCATTTCCACCCGAACAAAAAAAAAATCTGACCAGGTTATTCTCTTAATTTGGAGTTAATTATTATTAGGGTCAGATGGGTTATCAATTACGTTGACTAAATTAAGAAAAAACAAATTTGTGTGCAATTTAAAATAATAAATCTTTTCATTCTCATAATTCTAATAAGGAGGACAAAAAGACACTAGTTTTGATCCTATGACGAAAAGAAACCGGCAGAAAGAATAAAGAAAAAAATGAACAATCACGAATTTGTGCAGAAAAACTAGCTTTCAAAAAAAATTTATACCATATCATATAGTATTAGGATCTCTTTGATTAGTTATTTTTTTAAGTATTTTTTGAGATGTTTTTCTTCTAATCGTTAGGAACTCTAAGGTTATGGTCTTTTAAAATAAATGATTTGAAGGAAAGGAAGAGATGAGATTGAAATGGTTTGAGCGTAAAATTGATGTTACTTCTTTTAAGTGATTCGAAAATAATTTTATAATAATTAGAGAATTGAGTTTATGTATGAATTTACTCATGTAAAATTTAATAGATAAAAAAGTTATATTATCAAAATGTTACTACTGTTAAAATTAATATAAAATAATATATAAATTATTTAAAATTATTTTTATAAATTTTATTGAATGATTAAAATTATAAAAAAAATAATAATACAATATATTTAATATGAAAATAAATTTAATATGCAAAAGAGGAGAAATAATTTATTTACATGAAGATTTTATTTTATTTTTAATAATAATTTTAGAAATAATAATTTTTTTTATTATCATAATAAATTTTTATTTGTGTTATTAATTTTGATTATTTTACTTTCATAATTAGAAGAAAGGAATAAATTACATACAAAGAAACTAATATATACAGATAATTTCGTAAATTAATCATCGTTCAATCACCTTTTATCATTTCAAAGGAACATGGTAATCACTTGTTATTTATTTTTGTTGTTTTATATATCATTTATATAATGAATATTTGAGTTGAATTTTACTTTTACTTGTTATTTTTGTTATCTTTTTCCAACAAATTGATCAAAGAAAGTTTTCCTAGTAATAAAAGGAACAAGGGATCCTAAAAGAAATATCAAACTAAATACCAGCCTACTTCGCGTGGTTTATAAAACTTTACTAAATGTTTTACCATTTCTTTATGGATAAAGGTATGGTTAGAACACGAAAAATTATAAACTTGATTCAAGTTCTTGCTATTCGTTATTTTTGGCATGACCATGTTTAAGGTCTTTTTCCCAAATTAAGGATCCCCCTGTTCATATTGTTTAGTGCCACTGATTTTTGGGGTTCTAATAAACTGTTATTACAAAAAAAAAAACAACATATACAGCCTCACACGGATTTTCACACTTATCTTTCATTTTCTATTAATCTAGAGTTCCTGTCTTTATCCTTTATGCTCTCTTAATCTAAAGATTCTAAAAGGTAAATCAATTTTATATAGTAACAGTTAATTTGAGTGAAACGAGGAAATAAGATAGTTCCATGCATTAGTTCTTAATTCTTAGCTGAGTATTATGTGAATCCGATGCATAATAAACCAAAACCTACTATTATGTGAATCCTGCGCATGAACCAAAACTTAAAGAGATTCTGATGCATAATAGGGAGTGATACAAGTACAATATGATGATGGGTAAAAAATAACTCTAACCGGGACAAAAACTTAGCATCATACTGTCAAACAAGCTGGCGAGTATTTTGAAAAGAAACAAAAACCCGCAGATTTCATGACAGGTCTAATATACAATTATTTCAGAGTTGCTTTTCGAAATTTCTCCTAATAGATCTTACCGTGGACAAGCTACGGAGGTAAGTGATGACTCCAAAGCTGTAAAGTGCAGACAGTCCCATCGACTCCCTCCATTGTAGTAATCTGCCCAAGGATCTTCGTTTGTTGAGCCATTATCATGTTTATTAGCAACATTTGCACGGTTCTTTTAAAACTGGAAATACACAATTTCGGGAATTGCCTAGGAAGAGGGCATTAAAATGTTGTATCAAAAAAGAGGAACGTAATTCATTACGCAAACAACCACCAGAAACGGGGGACAATTTTTGGGTGTGATTTCATCATACTAGTCTCTAGGCACATATTATGCAAACTTGGGAAATGGAGTCGCTTCTGAAGGTGGTAACGTGACTGATCTCAACAACTCCAGAGAGAAAACAAGCCCTAGGAAATGTGAAAGAATAGTGTTCGCTGATGCCTGCAAAAACAAAGAGGATAAATGTTTAACAGTGTTACTCATTTCTTGATGAGTAGCACCGAGAAGTCAAACATTGCGCTACTGCCGAAGACCATATATTGTACTCAATACAATCAAAATGTTGCTCACATTGAATTATGTTCGTATGGAAATGTTTTCGCTATGACCATTGATTACAAAATTACACAAGTATACAAGTATAATCTTGAAAACAGTAAATATTAACACATTCGCTATTACACTCTTTCCATTGCAGTCTTCACTACTCGATAAAATTCATGAGACCCACTAAAAAATGCTGAGTCTACCCCAAATTTAATCAATCTCATTCATTATTTGGTAGAACTTCATAAACTTTACCAAATTGTGAAAAAGTGTATTAGAAAGTGTGTTTTACCGGATATAAACACATCAACTTGATGGTGAAAGATATATACAAAACAACAGCCTTCCCTATTTTCAGAAATAAATTACAATATATCAAATTTGTCTTCTCTAAAATAACGGGCGCAATTAAAAGGTGAAAGTGGAGAGCAGTTAATCCGAGGGAGTAAACAATTTAACAATTAAATAGTTTGAAATGCATACATCACAACCTATATAGCTCTGCACTTATCCTCTTGAATGCACTCTCTCTTAAGGGGACTCGTCCAGTTCATCATACACTCTCAAAAACGTTACGAACACTTGAAAACTCTGGGAGGTTCTTTACGTAATAAGAGTTCAATTGTTTCTGTTTTCAATCCTACTGTAAGTTAAGCTCAACCAATCCAAACTTCAACCTCCAATAACAGGAGTCAAGACATGTCCCCAATTATTGTTTATAAACTTATTTTCAAAATGATGAAGATTGGCAATGGCAGAAGACAGAGAACCAAGCAGATAGAAGATCTTGTTCATATGACAAAAAGATGTTCATAACGGGGGCTATAATAAGATAAAGACCCGGCTTACATCTGAATGAGTGGCTTGTTAATAACTAACAACTATACAGGTCAAATGGGAAACTAGTGAGAATAACACTGATAAAAACAAGAGCTGGTCTAAAATAAAAGAATCTGGCTCCAGCACAAACCTACAAGAGAATAGACAAAAATGTAATCTGCAGCAAGGAAACTTAAGGACATACCTGCACCAAAAATACATCCAACGCGAGAACTGGGCTGTTACCAGGGGAAATTCCCTGATAATACGGGTTTGCAGAGGTAGTGAGAGCCTTAGCAACCAACAGGCCAACCGTAGCTTGCATCCCAAGAATAGCAGCGCCCATCCCCAACAGGTTCATTACTATACCATTTTTCAAGCCTTTCACTACATCAGCACGAGGGGGTGCCTGAAAACACAAGTAAAGGGAAAGCTAAGCTACCTCATCAAAATTCACCTAATAGATACAAACAATGATTTCACATTAATATAACTAAGTAAATGTAGTCCATCTTACAACAATTAGCCTCATTCAGAACCCTAAGCAAATTCAAAACGCACACAAACACACCTTGGAGGGGTCATTAGCAGTTTTCCGAAGCTTCTCCGAAAGGCGAATGTAACCAAAGGACCAAAACACAGAAATGAAGGCCGCCACAATTCCACCCGCCGTGGCATAAAATGTGGCCGGAGAAGTCACTTTTCCGGTAATGACAACGGAGAATGACAGTATGACGGCAGCCACGACAGTGCACACTAGCTGACCCCAAAACCCTAAGCTACCCAAACGCTTGAAATACCTGGCCGTCTTCTCCAATCTCTTCGCCACCTGCACCACAACAATTCCATTTTCAGGAACCCTAGAAATGCAATTGGATTTCGCAATTGAATAATTCAAAACCACTGGGCAGTACCTGCTCGAGTTTTGCCTTCTCTGATTCCTCATTCGAAGCAGTGAAAGCCTTAGAGACTTGAGAAGAAGCACTTGCGGTGAAGGGAAGCTTCCATGGTTGACGAGAGATGGAGGAACCGAAAGAAGAAGAAGAACGAGACAAATTGAGAGGGAGCGAGGGCAGGGAATTCGGCCGCAGAAGTGGTTGGGAAATACGAGGGGCGGTGGCAGCAGAGGCTGACAGTGGAACCGCCGTGAAGCTGCCGGCGCGTGTTGCCGGCAGAAGAAGCGTTTGCATTGCTGCTGGTGATGAAGAAAGAGGAGAGTCTCCGTTCGCCTTTTATGGTATTTTCCTTTTTCTGTCTTTTGCTTTTCTTTATTCGATAATAATCCCAGGCTTTCAAATTCGGAATATAACTGGGCGCAGCTTTCTGTTGGGCTTCTCTGTTGGTCCATTTCCTCTTTCCCATTGGGCCCTCCCACTGGATCACAGATCACGGTGTTGGCATAAGTTGGGCTGTTTCTTTCTGCACCCAATACTTTTTCATGTCACCACATACTTTTGGATTATGTCATTTAAAAAATAAAATTGTATTTTAGATACTACATTTCTTAATTATTAGATTGATAAATTGATGTTGAGCTATTAAAAAAATGCATCCTTATCATAAATTTGTAACAATTAATTTAGAACATTTTTTAAAAATTCTGTAATCAGAACAAAAATTTCAGAATTAAGCATGAAAGAGGTAGAGGAGAAAATACTTTAGAATTAAGCATGGAAGAAGGAAGAAGGAGAAAATCCTCAAACCTTGTTCTAACCTTTCTAATATTTCATTCATTTGAAAATTTTGCACATAAGTATTCTAAATTATTTTTCCTTTGAACTCTGTTCAATTTCTGGGTAACTCCAAGTTACTTTCTTCACCTAAGAAAATTTATCAGGAATAGGGTCTGTTATTTATTTACATTTGTTCAGCCATGGTGTAAAGTTGTCAATTTTTTAATGAAGCATCTCCAAGGATGTTTCATCCAGGAATCCAAGGATCAAAACTTTTTCTCCGGGATGGTTTAAAAAGTTATTGAAATAAGACGTTGAGTAAGGTTTTCAATACGTTTTCATTCGTTAACTAACAATTTGAAAACTAGACGTTGTATCAGTTTGTACATGAAAGAAAAAAAACTTTTTTAAGGGCTGAAATTATATAATAATTAAGGAGGCGAAGACACAGAAGAAGGAATCACAAAGTGGAATATTGTTATTTTGTTTGGTTTGATCATAAATAGGCAAACATGTGATGAGGCAATGTTGTCATTATCGAGCACCTTAATGTGGTCACATGTGTAGTGCTGAGAAAATAACAAAAAGAAAACAAATGCATGATTACCACTGAAGGAAAGAGCAAGACAGCCTCAGCTAAAAGGAAAAGCAAAAGAGGAAAGTGGATTCAAAGCTGGATACGCTCTGCCATCTTCCCTTCAAACAATTTCCAACACAGACCATTACAAAAGCAAAAACTTTACACAACTTTAAACAAAGTATGGCTTCGTTTTACAATTTTACTGCATCACCATCCCTATCTTATTTCCTTATCTTACAAGTAACCATCAAGAGGATATGCTACTTTTAACACTTCTCACGATGCATCTTTATAAAACAATTCAAATAAATAATTAAATATATTTTTTGTACTCAAAATATTATATAAATTGTGTTTCTTTTCAAATTAAATTATAAAAAATTTAATGTATGTAGTTTATAAAATTAATATAAAATTCTTCTATAACTCATAATATACGTAGTATTTTTCTGACATTTTACCCACAAGAATTATGTGATAACAAATAAATGAGATTAACAAGGATACACAAATATATAATGTGAAAACTTTAATTATGGAGAAAATATTAAGATCATTGTTCAAAGATAACCAGAAAATAATCATTATGTGTAAATTCATCCTCAATATTTTGACTCCAAATACATTCACACTTTCCAAAATAAAAATTTAACTACACCTCACAATATTCTATTACAAGAATATAAAAAAGTCAAAAACTAACTCAAAGTGTTTTTGATTTATAACAACTAAAAACATAAATCTAGAGTCGAATATATAACAATTAACATACACTCTCTTATTTATCTAGAAGAAGTGAAATTTTACAATATACATATTTTCATCATATTCAACATTTTCTTATACCAAACATAATTTTATGATAAACTACAATAAAACTTTCATATGTCATTTCTTGAGAAGAATGTTCTATGTAAATTTCATAAATTATAGAATTATAGACTAAACACAATGTGTTATAATCGTTTGAATATATAAAAAACATATTTAGTCTTAAAATAAAATACAAACTTTAATTTCTCTTATTATTTTTCCTCGTGTCTTAATCTTATAATATTATTATAATATTATTAATGTTGTATGTTTAAGACGGTTTTCTATCAAGAAAACCATCAAATATATAATTTCTTTATTTTGCATGAGTATCTCTCTATTCTCAACAATTTGGAGAAGTAAAAGTTTGAATTGTTGCTACAATATATTCGTTTATGTTTAGTGTGTGTATGAGTATACTTTAAATATAGTTACATAAGAACAAAAAATCAAACTATGTGATTCATGTCACATTGAGTAAAATTTTAGAAGAAAAATGAAAAGAAATTGTCCACTTTTATCCAAAATGATTTCACATGGACACAGTCCACAAGAAGGATCGAGGGTTTTCATAAACTAATTATGGGACCATATATTGGTTCTAGTAGGGTCTTGTTATCACAAGTTTGGAGCGGGATTTCAATTCCTTTGTCTTTGGTTGCATGAGTTTTATCAATAGCCCTGAAACAATCTTTTTGCCACACACAAAATGTTTATCACGGTTAGAAATTTCAAAAAGATTCTTATATGCAGATATTCGTAGATAAAAGTTATAACGAATAAGGAAATGAATATTATAAATAGATATTTATGAGTAATGGGTACGAATATTTTTAATACCGCATGTTAACGGGTAAGATACATATATCATAGTATTTGTATACCCGTGGATACCCGTACTCGTCATACTCTAATTAAAATGAAAAAAAATAAAAAAAAACATGATTAAAATATTAAAATATTAATTTTGAATGAGCTATTTTTTTTATCAATTAGTTTTAAAACAAATTCATTTCTTTATAAACTGTCATTCAACACTATTTAAATGGGTTATTTGGATTTTGTTTAAAATTTATGAATGTTATGTATTGTATTTTATTTAAATTTACGATTAAAATATGAAATGTTAAATATTTTTTTTTTAAATACATGCGGGTACTTGTAGATATCCGTGGATATTATAAAATTATGCGGATATCCACATAACAGATACCCGACGAATATGGATACGGGTATGGAACTAATATTTATCCAGACGAGAGAGCTACTACTTGTACCCTATCCGACCCGCCCCATTGACATCCTTAATCATGTGGTTTCAAATTTTTTTTTTCAAATAGCATACTTTTCTTATTATTTACCTAAGATTATTTTATAATCCAATTCTAACCTTATTTTGTCACATATATGAAAAATTAAGTTAAAAATAATTTTTTTAGACCAAAATTATGATGTTTTTCCAATTTTTTCAACTTTAGAAAACACTATTTAAAAGAAAATCAAATTTAAAAATACGATAATAAAAAAATTAACAGTTTACGACATTGATAATATCTAAGATTTATTTTGTAATAACTTGAATAAAACGTTAAATGTAGTGAACATTTATATTTTTCTAAAAAATATTCAGTTATTTTATTATAAAAATAAAAAATTTAAATACTGATTTAAATTAATGATTTGAATGTTTTTATAATTAGAATTATATATTAATTTAACTACGTAAAAATAAAGTAATATATACATATTTATGAAATTAAACTTTATGTAATATCTTATTTGTAATAACTAATTGATGTAAGGTGTGTATTTTTGTTAAGTGTAATAAATATTTTAAAAATTGAATAAATATATTTAATTTTGGTCTAATAGTATTTTTAAATTTTATTTTATTAAACTAAAAAAAATAAAAGAGTATTTAAATTAAAAAAAAAAATTGTTCTAACATTAAAATAAAATAATATATTTATTAAAATTTTGTTAATTTATTATAATATTATGACGCTTTTAATGGATTTATTGAGTTAATTAATAATATATAGAATGATATATTAAATTAAGTTGTGATGTCATTGTTAATAAAATAATATGTTACGATTATTTCCACACTCCAACTGACTGTGGTATATTCAGTAATTAGTTCTCCAAAAAGGGAATAAAACAAGATCATCATTAACTTTTTATCGTCATAAATTAAAATTTTATAAGAGATGAGGTTATTGTGAAAGGACAAAGGCACTTTTCATTTTACAAGTTGAAAAGAACCAATGGATAACTAACTACACAAAGTAATGTTTAATTAACGGTTTAAACAATTACTTAGTTCCTACTTGTAATTAATTATTATTCATTATAAAGATGAGTTCTGAAATTCTCCCATTATATAGCTCCGACACACTTATTTTCCTGCTACTTGAAAAATTCCTCAGATTACGAAACTATTGGTCCTCAACTCCACTTATCCTGAAAAACCTAAACATTGGTTCCAGAAATTGCTGTGTGAAACCACTCCCACATTCCTCTCAGATAAGTACACTGTTTCTTTAAGCAACCTTCTTCTGTCTGAATCATTGAAATGCGTCTTCAGAATTTAAACAATGCAATCAAAAGTAGTATTGTGTTCATACGGAATAATGGAATTAACCACTTGCAGATTGTGCTCATTTTTTTTTTTCAATTTAAAACCACTTACTCGTAATCTTGGACTGTGTTAATCTCAGATGGAGGTGAAGTCTCATGTGAAAGCCTTGTCCCTTTCCACAAATTACTGACATACTCATCAATAAAGTATGTACATAATTACATAAATTCAGACTTTACCCAGAAAAAAAAAATGTGAATCTGTGCGTTGTGTTAAAATAACTATGTAACCTCGTGACTTAGATTAAAATAAGGAAACTTGGGGGTTTGGATTTATGGCAATTGTTTATGACTTTTAAGGTTGGAATTAAGATTAAACACGACATGCTTTTCGAAGCCTTCTGTGTCCATTATTTAAGAAAACGATAGGGACAAGGGCAGTTACAAATTGCAACTTGTGAAGTCACAGAAACACCTTCCTAATTACTGTTGCTGTGAATGATCCTCAATTGTACAGTGAATTGTTTTGGCCTCGTTACAGTTTATGTCCGTGACTCTTTGTTTCAGAAAGCACAAGTGTCCAAATTGTTACTTAGGGACTTCAGTAGCGAATGAACATATTCAAATTATTTGTAATCACTAACTACCACTCATAATTTGACACCATTTCAGCATCCTTGTCCCAATCCTTCGATTGTCTTTGACCATGATAGAAACCAAACGTAGGTGGTACCGAACCCAGCGTAGACAGGCCAAAAACAAACACAAAAAAAGAAGAGCAACCCGGTCCTTAAGGTCCCGTGGCCTCAACTTATTGTCTCCTTGCATTTTGATAAGGAATTCCAGAAGAAACTATGTGTTACCATTTCAATTCAATTCAAGTCTCTGTTTTTGTTCTTATTTAAGATTTTTTGTTCAAACTGTCATCATTATTAATTTGACTAACTTTTAAGTTAAAAATACTTAAAGTAAGGAGTTATCTTGGGAGTGAAAATAGACATACCCGAAATTCCTCTGTCATGTCCATTTTGCATTGAATTGCATTGAAACACCATAACTGTTGTAATTAACTCTTGTTTGTCAGCAGTTTAATTAGAAATGAGAGACAGAACTACCTCCTGCTGTCTGTTTTTTATTTAAGTAATCAATGGAGTTCCTAAAAATTGGTCTATGTTATTCCTACAGCCTGTAAATTCCATGCCAAAACAATTAGCCATATATATTTTTTAATGTAAAAGACGGTGTAAAAAAAATGTACTAAAATCACCTTCCTAGAAATTTCATTTTTTTCACCATATCCACAGAACACTAAATTCACGGGGGTGGTGGTGGAATATGCAGATACTCTGCTACAGGTTATGGGGTCCAACTCACTCGGGTGTCTTGTAGCAACAATTAGATTCCTTTCACTTCTATTTTCCAATTATGTGTAAAGAAATTTGTTTTTTCATATATTTCTTTTGTGCGACTTGACAGAGAGAGAGAGAGCAGGCACAGCAGTCCCATATAACTCACTTTTATTATGTTTCCTTCAGTTTGGTTTAGTTCACTTCATCTTTATCAACTGCACAAAGCAGAAGAATTATCACTTTCTCTCTGCAACTCAACCCAATTCCTCCTTGTTTTTCTTTTCTCAGTAAGTACCCTCATTTAATCATTTTCTCAGTCTGCCACACTCTAAAACACAACCTAGCTACTCCCCAAACTTCTTCCACTGATCAAAAGATTTGGTGAACAAAACAAACAACTTGTAGTTGGTAACCATATCCTTTCACTGTTTGTCTCTACCCTTCTTTCCTACCTCTTTTTCTACTCCCTGAACTCGTAGTTCCCAATATGTTACATCACCCAAGGGAACCATGAGCCTTAATTCCCAGAATCTCCATTTCTTGTGGAGGCTCTCATCCTTTCTTCTTCTACTTCTTCAATCTGCTACATCTCAGTCTGTTACATCTCTTAACTCTGATGGGATTCTCTTGCTCAAATTCAAATACTCCATTCTCAGTGACCCTTTATCAGTCCTAGAGAGCTGGAACTACGATGATGCAACACCGTGTTCATGGTATGGTGTTACGTGCGACGAAATTGGAGCCCCCGGTACCCCTGATTTGTTCAGAGTAACAGGTTTGACACTTCCCAATAGCCAACTTTTGGGTTCCATTTCTGAAGACTTGGGCTTGATCCAATACCTTCGCCACATCGATCTCTCCAACAATTTCCTTAATGGCTCTCTACCCAACACTATCTTCAACTCTTCCCAGCTTCAAGTACTTTCCCTCTCAAACAATGTTATCTCCGGTCAACTACATCAGCTGGTTGGAAAACTAACAGACCTGAAAGTTCTCAATCTCTCTGACAATGCCTTTGCCGGGTTGGTCCCAGAAAACCTCACTACTCTACCAAACTTAACGGTTGTTTCTCTGAAGAGTAACTACTTTTCTGGTAGTGTCCCAACCGGGTTCAAATACGTGGAGATTCTGGATCTGTCCTCCAATTTGTTCAACGGTTCTTTGCCAGAAGACTTTGGCGGCGAAAGCTTACGCTACTTGAACCTCTCCTACAACAAGATTTCCGGAACAATTCCTCCAACATTCGCCAAACAGATTCCTGGAAACTCAACAGTGGACCTCTCGTTCAACAATCTGACAGGGGCAGTACCAGAGTCTTTGGCTTCGCTCAACCAGAAGACAGAGTTTCTATCAGGAAATGCTGATCTTTGTGGTAAGCCTCTGAAGATTCTGTGCACTGTTCCCTCTACTGAGTCCTCTGCTCCGCCCAATGTCACCACATCTTCACCAGCCATTGCTGCCATACCGAAAATTGACTCAAACCCTTCATCAAACACAACAGGAACCCCCACCAGTTCTCAGAATGTATCGCCAAGTGGCCTAAAACCTGCCACCATAGCAGCAATTGTGGTCGGAGACTTGGCTGGCATGGCCCTTTTGGCCCTCGTCATTCTCTTCGTCTACCAACAGAGAAAGAAAAGGTATTCGGATCCAAATCCAAACCCAAATTCTAAACGAGACACTAATGCTGCTTCTGGTAACAACTCAGAAAAGAAATACGAAACTGCTTCACGACAAGATGCAGATGCAAAAACAGTAACCCCTTCACTTCCCTGTTCCTGCTTAACAATCAAAGAAGAAGAAACCTCAGAGGCAACTAGCTCGGACAGCGACCGCGAGAGCAACACCGCAGTGGACATCATGGCAGCACAAAACGGGAACCTTCCGAAACAAGGCACCCTTGTAACAGTTGACGGGGAAACAAATTTGGAGCTTGAGACTCTGCTTAAGGCTTCAGCGTATATTCTGGGAAACAGCCGCGTCAGCATTGTCTACAAGGCAGTGCTAGAGGATGGGAGAGCCTTTGCCGTTAGAAGGATCGGTGAGTGTGGGATTGAGAGAAGGAAGGAGTTTGAGAACCAAGTGCGTGCCATTGCAAAGCTTCGCCATCCCAATTTGGTTAAGGTTCGCGGCTTCTGCTGGGGCCGAGATGATAAACTCCTAATATGTGACTACGTCCCCAATGGCAGCCTCGCCACCATTGATCACAGTAAGTTCACTCTCCACCTTAATCATTATGACATCAAATATCATTCATATTAATCTCTTCCTCAGATCATTAGGTGATTTGGAATGATTTTCTTGTACTTGTCCAAACTGCTAAAGTCGGAGTTTGACTTTATCAGCCAACATGTTTAATGATATCGAATTATGTTGTTTGGTTTTGTTTTGTTGTTAGTGATGAGAGTGTTATTATGGTTTAGGAAAATCAGGTTCGTCCCCTCTGAACTTGTCCTTGGAGATACGGTTGAAGATAGCAAAAGGGGTGGCACGAGCGTTGGTCTTCCTTCACGAGAAGAAGCACGTGCATGGCAATGTTAAACCCGGCAACATCCTGCTAAACTCAGAAATGGAAGCCATTATAAGCGATTTTGGGCTGGACAGGCTACTCCTGAACGATGTGACCCACAGAGGAAACGGTTCGGCCAGACAAGTGATGGCGAACCAAAGAAGCCAGCAAGAGGTGGCATTTGGTTCAAGTCCCTTCGGCGCAATGGGATCATCGTCGAGTGGTGCGGGCCACATAATGGTGTATCAAGCCCCGGAGTCACTTGAGAACATCAAACCCAGTCACAAATGGGACGTGTACTCTTTTGGAATGGTGCTGCTGGAGCTTCTAACTGGGAGGGTTTTCCTGGAGCGGGAATTGGAGCAGTGGAACGAACCGGGTTTGGTGGAGGAGGAGCAGAACCGGGTGGTGAGAATGGCTGACGCAGCAATAAAATCTGAAATAGAAGGGAGGGAGAATGTGGTATTGACATGGTTCAAGTTGGGGCTTAGCTGTGTTTCTCATACCCCACAAAGGAGACCCTCCATGAAAGAGGCTCTACAAATCTTGGACAAGATCCATGCTTCTGCTCCACTCAATTAATTCTTCTTCATAATGATGTCGCTGATGTGTTCCTTCCACACACACACACCCTGTTTTTAGATCAAGGTGTTTAATTTCTTCATCCTTTTCCGTCTTTTCTTGACTTCAATTAGCATCAACAGAGGAAAATATTAGAGACAAGTGCTTGTTTATGCAACGTGACAATGATTGTAACTTTGACTAATCACCGCTCAAACGAATCATTGTCTGATCTACCTGCATTTTTTGTCATGGGCACGGGCACGAGCATGGGCATGGGCATGGACATGGACATGCATGTGCACTAGTTTTTCTCTTTTTTGAATCATCACGCGCGGCTATAGAATAAAACAGAACTAAAAGCGAGTTATATTATATTGTGATTAAGATACTAAGACAAAAATGTTTTGCTGTCTCATTCCATCTTCGACAAAATTACTCAACTTTATATGTGTATACACATTTTAATAAATATTAAATGATATTTCAGTTACCGTATCGACAAAAGTTTAAAAATGATTTACTTTTTTATAGAGAAATTAAGTAAATTATAAATTATCTTAACAAGTCAAGTTATTGACTCACCTATACATCTAAAAAGTAATTTGTTAAAAAAATTAGGCTAAACGCATGTTAAATGGCACAGGTGGAGCACGTGCTTACTGGTTTTAATTTGTCAGTAGTTTAAGGGTAATGCATGTGATGAATGTGGTTTGGTGGTGGAGAATAAGTGGTGTAGTTCAATTTTTGTTTCAGACCATGACCAACTCTTGACTAGCGTTTTAAAATTTTAAATTTTCGTCCAATATTCCCACAACTCTTGTGGGCAATTCTTTGTTACAGAGTTCACATGTTAATTACTCAGATGATACTCATTTCGATAAAGATGAGTTAATCTGGTATCTGTTTTAAAAAAATGTCAATTACTAATGGCGTTAATAATTTTCATCTGAAAATGACATAATTGAAGTAATTTTTCAAGAGTTAGAATGCAATTCACACTTTTTTTTTAAAACGGGTACTAGATTGACACATTTCTATCAGAGTGAGTAACATACGACGAGTAATTAAATCTATAATTAAAAATTAAAAACTCTTTAATGTTTAGAGAAAATAAAATTATAGAAAAATAAAATAAAAAAGCATACCAAAGTTGTTTTGCGTATCTCCCGAAAGAGAAATGTTTGTGATCCCTACCCAATATTTTGTTAATAGTGTAACACGAGGACAACGAACTATTTTATTTGGCAATGAAATAATAAATACATAAACCCCTGTCTACTAACGACAGAACCAAACTCACTCACCATAATCTTCATACCAGTATTGTCTATATTGGTCTGGTCCCCTTTATAAATTTATTCATAAAAACCTATGTGTATGCATAAATTTGGTTTAAATTAATTTTTATCACTTTTCGAAATCAAAATTGAAATACTGTCCAACTAATTTTCTTATTTTTTATATTTTTTATTTTCAATCTGTCAGACTTTGCGTTAAGATTTTTATTTTCTAGATTGATCGGTGTATTTCACTCCTAAGGGAGCCTTGCTACAATGTGCAAGAGTTTTTAATTAAAAAATCATCACATGAACAGTGCAATTTTGATAATATTCTCCTACGCAATAATTATTTTGTATGGTTATAAGGCATTTCAACTTTTATTACATAAGCTCATTTGAAATAAATTAGTGAGTGCTTCGACTTCATATCAAACTAAAAATTAAATATCCTTAAAAAACTGAAAATTGAATTATCTAATATTTTGGTTAAGAAACATAAAGGTCAAACTACCCTACCACCAATATTGAAATCTTGAGTTAAGTAATATTAATTCTTTTAAATTTTCTTAGCTCAATTACCTATTCTATTAAATTTACCTTGTTATTCTTTTTCTCCCCTCTTTTTACATGCAAAGAGATTTCAATCAATATAAACATATCTCTCCAAGTAGATGCAAATTTATTTATTATTTTGGAAATTCTGTTATGAAAATTTCATTCCAAAAATTTTATTCTAAAAATTTTAGAAAAGTTTTTTCAGAAGAGTTTCCGGAATTTGTGTTTTGGAAGTTACTTTTGCAGAACATGAAATGGTCATTTTAAAAATTTGAGGGGTGCGCGAAGAAGAAATTGATGGGATCCTTATCTAAAACATAAATTTTACATCCTTATGAACTGTCAAAGACAGTCCAGGTCCAATTGTTTTTCGAGAAAATAAGCTGACCCACTACTTCGGTGCAATTCTATTAGCAGACTATTTTTTGCACTTTTTTTTTCATATTCAGAAAATTAGTTTCAAAATATAAAATATAAAATTAATTTTCCGATTTTTTTTTAAAAGGTGATACGAAAAAAAAAACAGCGAGCAATTTTATGTTTTATTTTTACTTTTCAAAATTATTAGATTTGTTAACGTTTAGGCCCAATATTCAGGAACTTGTGCAGGACATAAAGCCCAATACACAAACAAAAGATGGTTTCAAACTCACAATAAGGCTTCTGATAAAAAAAACATCACAATATCGCCTCGGAGAAACCAAAAAGAATGTTACCAAATGGCCAAGATTCATGATCGATGAGAAAATCTGTTTAAATTTTCTTTCTTTTTTTTTATCGACGATACTTTTGTTTTGTTTTACATTTAAAAATATTGTCGTGTATATACTTTCAATCTATTTTTTAAAAATTCTATTGAAAAATATGTTTTTAACAATACAGATCTGATATATATTATTTTTTAACTTTTGATATCGTACGACACATGTTTTTAGTTTAATAACAGACTTACAAAATCTGACTGATTGAATGCACCCGTATACAATAATTTAAAGCGTCTTGAAAAGTGTAAAAAAAGTTGTTGCATGTTTATCACGTTTCTCCAACTACTCCATGATAGTGCGGTGGTTATACCATGATGCACAATGTATTATCACACTTATAATTTGTGTACATTTATAATTAAGAGAAAGAAACAACCTCAGCGCTCCGAAAAAGTGTTCCATTCTCTCGTTGCAGTAGCAAACAGAAAGCAATGGAAACCAACACACTCACACTCCCAAAACCCAAAAGGCAAATCTTCATTCTCTCAGGCCAAAGCAACATGTCCGGTCGCGGCGGAATCGTCAGGGCCCCCGATCGCAAATACTGGGACGGCGTCGTTCCGCCGGAGTGCAGCCCCCACCCCTCCATCCTCCGCCTCGCCGCCAACCTCCAATGGGAACCGGCAAACGAGCCCCTCCACGTCGACATCGACACAGGCAAAGCCTGCGGCGTGGGCCCCGGCATGGCCTTCGTCAATGCGCTGCGGCCGCGCGTGGGTGAGGAGGTGGGACTGGTCCCCTGCGCCGTGGGCGGCACCGCCTTAAAGGAGTGGGCGCGTGGGGAGGAACTGTACGAGAATATGGTGAAGAGAGCGAAGGAAAGCGTGAAAGGGCACGAGAATTGCGAGATCAAAGCGTTGTTGTGGTTCCAAGGAGAAAGCGACTCTCTGAACGACGAAGACGCTACAATTTACAAGGTTACCATGGAGACCCTCATCCACAATGTTCGACAAGACCTTAATTTGCCATCTCTTCCCATTATTCAGGTTTCCAACATCACTTTTCTTCTTCTTCTTTTTTCTATTTCCGACAAACTAACCTAAATGTATTTTCGCATAATTCAGGTTTATTTTAGGAATTATAAACAAAATTATGGATAACATATTGAATTAGGGCACAAGTAGTGTAGATGTGATGATGATATATGAGTGTACCGTGTAGGTTGCGTTAGCATCGGGATTTGAGTTCATAGAGAAAGTGAGAGAAGCACAAAAAGCTATTGATCTTCCAAATGTGATTTACGTTGACGCAGAGGGATTGCAATTGAAGGAAGATAATCTTCACTTAACCACCGAGTCTCAAGTTAAGTTGGGTGGCATGTTGGCTCAGGCTTATCTCAAACATTTTCATGTCTAACTTCATGGAAATCAAGTCCAAGTTTAACCCCTTTTCTACTTTCAGTAATCGATTATGGTTTTTTATATGTGGGAGATGATTGTGTGTGAGAGCTTGTATTTCCGAACATATATAATATTATTATCAAATAATATTATTATCAAGTTTTTAGTTATTCAATGGTTTGTAGATGAAATTACCAAAAGTATTTACTATGTCCACATATTCTGACCCACTACTTTAACGACTCTACTAATAATGCAATGATATTTTTACGAGTTCTTTCTAAATTGAGGGCGGAAGAACTTCTTACCCCTAAATTTCTACTTTGGTTTTCTACAATAAAATTGATTTTCATATTTTACAAAGATGGGCTTAGTTCTTCAAAATTAACATTCTTTTCACTAGAAGCACAACACTATTTTTTGGTAAGAACAACTTGTGCTATGAAATTATTTGTTGCGGTTACATTGTACAACATTAAATGTTTGCCATAAGTTTTTTGTTTTCTTTTTCACTTTTCAATTTTGTAAATTTGATAAAAGAAATTTACTAATTTTGATTGGGTTGAAATTATTGAGACCACATCAGATGACATCCTTTTCATGCTTGGCCAAAAGGTAAATCCAAGTAAGACACGATTCTTTTGTTTTTTTGTTTTCCTCAAGTTCAGTTTTTCTGTGTGTGCTAACAGACTCTTTGGCAGGGGAATGACTCTTCTTCGGTCTCTGTTTCTGAGCATTAATATTCCATGCAAATTGACTTTTAGTGATCGTTCCTTTCAAGGCTAAAATATTTATAGATAACTATATATATTTTATTAGTAAACAAATGTATAAATATTTTAATTCTATCTATTATAATACAAACAATATAGATAATCTTTTCAGTGCTTTTCAGAAGTATAGATGCTTCCAAAGTCTCTTTTCTTGTTCAATTATTCCTTGTTTCCTTTGCATAATCCAAAGTCTGATTGATCTGTCTGATTCATTTTGTTTCGGTTCATACTTCCTCTTTTCACATTGTTTTCTACCATTTTTTTGTTTCATGCAACAACTTCAAACCATAGATTCTTCTAAGTTTCTTTTTCTTCTCACTTATCCTGTTATTAATTGTATTTTCATTTATCATTGTTTACTATTTATGCCATTATTTTTGTAAGTAATATGCAAAGGATGAATCACTTAGGAGACTCTCAGACGCATACTTTTTACAATTAAAGAATGGATAAGGATACAAATATTCCTTCTGATTATGAACTCATTAGTTAAAATATTTATCCTCGTTAATTTAAAATGATATCTGAAATATTCAATAAAGAATAATTAATATTGTTTATACTTACAAATATATATCTCACAAGTCGTACATAGGTCTTATACGTTACTCTTTGAGATAAAAAAAAAATACTGTTTTCTTAAAATTAAAAAATTTTAACCGTATTTTTTAATAAATAAGATATTATTAAATTGATAAAACCTTCTGTTAAATAAATCATATAAAATTAAAACTTTTTGCAATAAATAAAGAGATAAATAAAATCAAGATAACCTTATTACAGCAACCACGGTTTGCTTTAAAAATAAAATAAAAGCACACCAACTGAATGGGTCCCACATGGTTGAGGTGATATATGAGTCGTTGGATTGTAATAGATGGATAGCTTCACGCTACAAGGAGAGCGTGGCATCGTGTTTCTGTCTTTTTCACTTTTTATGTAACCAACACCTCAGCTCCACCAACCATGCTATGCTGCTCCTCCTGTCTCTCTCATACAAGGATGTGAATTGGTTTAATATACAGCTGTACAGTGAAAAGGGTAAAAAAACTGTAATAAATGTAGGGATCAGATTGACACAATCTTATTAAATTGGAGTATGAATAATTAAACATATATTGAAACTAACCTTTTAAAGATAACTATTACACAAAACAAATTGTCTTTGACTTTTATCTCTCTATTAAGTCTTTCTTAAAAAAATACAATAGATAAAGTGGAAAATAATAAATTGTCCATTAAATAACTGACTAATAGAAGTTGTAATTTACTTAAAGTCTCATAAAAATAACCATTTTATTCTGTTTAATATTTTAAAAAGTGAGGATATAATTGGTAAAAAAAATTTAATATATTATTGAACTTTATAATATAAGAAGAAAAGGGAACTTTTTTTTATTCTTCCAAAATAAACGAGGGAGTGATTAATATTTTTGTTAATTTTTATAGTTTTTATTATATTTATGATTTAATTTTTTATATATTTATAAGTAAATCACATATAATTAAAAAGTATAATATAATAATCGATATACTGTTTGTTTACAGTGTAAAACAATTTTGGTTTAAACTTGTATATATATTTGATATCGTTGAATTTTTTACTGAGATTCGAATCAAACTATTTAATCAAGAAAAAAAAATCGAAAGACATTATATTTTTATTAGTTTTTTTTATCTCTTTTGTAGAATTGTTTGATTTTGAATTTTCTAATTGTCTGAATACAATAGGTATTTCATATTTTATTCCGTAATTTACCTTAATACAATAATGTGTAATTCATTTAATACAATACAACGTATATTATTACTAAGACCAAAATTGAATTAGAAAGTGGGAGGTGGAGGTGTATAGAAGTTGTGTATGTTTTAAACTCCAAACATTTGTACGTTGAATTCCTACTTACTATTTTACCTCCAAATTGCAGGATTGTGATTGCAAGCACTCAACAAGTGTGTGTGCGTGGTTTTACACCAAACCAAGGGGTGTGCGCATTCATTCATGTATCTTAATACTAATTACATTATTAATTACATGATAAGTACAATTTGATAATACCAATAAGAGGAGAGAGAGAAAAGAAAAAAAAAAAAAAAAAACACCATTGAAAAACAAAACATAAACCCTATAACGTTATAAATCCCTTTATTTTCATACATCTTCTTTTTTCTTCACCCCCCCCCACCACCCCCAC
>Ga0099822_1000794_pt1 | contig 32951 bp, 23 predicted proteins | sample CowpeawhiteBW_FD_76839 | JGI IMG/M metagenome (GOLD analysis project Ga0099822, IMG submission 76839) | Root nodule microbial communities of legume samples collected from California USA - Cow pea white BW | ecosystem: Host-associated > Plants > Roots > Nodule | place: USA: California | collected... | reverse complement strand
TATATATATATATATATATATATATATATATATATATATATATATATATATATATATATGAAATGTGTGATGTGAAATGTAAAGAATGCATGTTACTTGTGTTATGAATGATGAATGGTTGAGTAACATTGTTGTTGTGTGTTTTGGTGTGATGAGCTATGTATGATTGTGGAGTTTTGTTATAATATTTGTAATTTCAATTGGAAAGGTTATATTATGATATCAAGTAATGTATGGAGTGGAGAGGTTAGTGAAAAGAATTGTAAATTGTATTCTAAGGAAGTATGATGGCTTTAAGAGAGTGAAAGTTGATCAATGGAATGGAATGAGAACAATTTTGAATTGTATGATTGTTTGGGGTTTTGCCTTCTAAGGAAGAAACACAAATCCTTATTGGTTTAGTAGTATGCATTGACTAGGGACATGTGTTGGTCAGAAGTCATCATATACTCTACTACGCTTACAAACTCACAAAGAGTGTTGTAGTATAGGTGGTGAGAGTTGAAAGAGTTTCTTATAGCGGTATTAGGGGTGAGACCCCTCATTTGGCGATTCCATAAGTTGACTTACCATGTCTAGAGGAATTTTATCAGTTTGTTAGGTTAGGTGGAACCAAAGTCTTTGTTGCAATCCACTAAGAGGTTTTATGACATGTGCAAGGCTTCTTATGTCCAAATTGATGCATAAATCTGGATAGTTGAGTCTAGCTTATGTTTGTATGTGTTGATGAGATTGCATTGTGATTTTGGAACAATGAACTGTTAAGTTGGGTTCGATATCTTATTGTGTGGACATTTTATATATGAAGTTAAATTATGTATGTTTAAATTTATATTTTGCTTACCCTCACTTTGTTTGTGTCATTTGTTGTTTGTGTATTTCTTCTTCTCGATGATCACCATTAATTGGTGTGAGCATGAGATGATGCAAAAGTGAATGCACCACGAGATGTAATAGGATCCGCAGCCTAAGCTATAGGATAGAAAATCTTCTTCTGTTAATGTATGATTATTTATTTTGGAATGATTGTACTTATACTTTATGTTAACTATTGTATTAACTATTTTGGGTTATCAAACTTATAATATCTTATTTTAGTGATTTTATTCAATTAAAATGGAATGTTATAAACTCTATTTATAATAAAATTATTTATATTTAATTTCATAATTATAATAATAATAATAAGTTTATTATTTTGTATTATCATAAAAAAGATGAAAAAGACACACGTACACGCATTACCCTTTAAATACTACAAACGGTTGAAATAAATAATTAAAGAGTCTTAGCAATCAAAATATAATACTAAATTAAATTGTTAACATTAAACGAATATTTTAATATATAGCCTACTCAACATAAGTTTTAGTAGGGGTGATAATGCGGTTCGGCCTCACCATTTAGGCTCGACATGCATTTGGCTTGCAACTAGCCTGACCCGCTCTACATTTTTAACTCAGGCTAAAAAGTCATGCCCGGTTTGCCTTTTTTTTTAATTCTTATCATAAAGTTTTCAATATTCAACAAATTGGGAAACTTTATCAAGTTCACAAAATTAAGCAAAGACTTTAGGGGGAGTTGGATGATAAATTGATAATTCAATATTTTCATCATATTCATATTCGTATTTTGACATACACAATGTATTGATATATTCTTCAAATCTTAGCACTTTCAAAAATACATAATACTCAATCATACAAGAATTTGGAACGTTCATACAAAAGTCCAGAAGGAAAGTAACTGATATACACAAGTGCAAGGGCAATTTTTACAATTTTTTTTTTCTGCATGTCGGCCCGTGCGGGCTACAAACTTTTGCAAGCCAGGCTACTGTAGGCTAGTAGGTTCATTATCTTGGCCCGTCCCGCATTTCTTTGGTGGGCCGGCCTGCCAGGCTAAACCCACATTGTCACCCGTAGTTTTTAATAGTAAGTTTTAATGTTTTTAGTTTTTCACTAAATTTTTTTTTAAATTAATTTTCATGCTTTTATTTTAAATGTAAAAATTATTTATCATGTTAACATAGTTTAAAGGTATGTTTGTAAGCTAATGATAATATGATAACAATAATCACGTCAATGATGTGGACAAAATAACACACAATTTTCTTTTTTAAATTCTAAAGTCAAATCTAGAATTAGATATCATATGTGAGGTTATATTGTATAACTTGTTTAAAGAAAAAAAACTAATCTAATAAATTTCAATGACAATATTTAAATATAGACAACCTCTTGTTTATTTCCAAAATACTGTATGGTGGGGATTAAGAGTGTAGTCATAGTACTTATCAATTAATGGCACATTGAACACTCATAAGAGGAAGAGAAAAAACATGAGAAAATGGAAGAAAGCAGTTTGTGTAACAAGAGGAACTGGTTTTCTTGCTTCATGGATTATCAAGACCCTCCTTCAAGATGGTTACTCTGTTAACACCTCTGTGAGAAACATCTCAGGTAATAAAATCACACTAATAGTATTGTTAATATTTCGTAGGGTTTTTTCTGCAAATTTGTTATAGCTAGTACAAGGTGAAACCATCATCATAGGAAACATGGCTGCCATGTCTACAAGGTGGAGCATTCTCATCATACTCACCACAGCAACTCCATCTTTTCTTCCAATTCGCACGCCCAGTGTTTGGTCTGTTATTCTTCTCATTCCATTTGTACACAATTACTCCAGATTTTTCACTCCAATCCCCATCAATTCCTTGGTGTGGTGGAGCCAATGAAAACAGACCTTTATCTCCTACAACATTACACAGGTAACAATAATCATTAGTTAAACCTCACAACACCAATAAGACTTGAGCCCAATCATATAAGGTATTGACACCACTTTCAACCCAAAATCAGCGATGAGTTTATGGACCTTGATCCTTATATGGTACTCTACTTTTTCATTTCTATTCAATGTAGAACTTAGATTCATACTTGAATTCGTAACAACATCCACACGATAGGTCCAAGAAACAATAACAAATCTCCCGATAACGAGCGACACATTAGGTCGAACAAACAAGAAATCTTATTAAGATAGACTATAATCCTTAATTCTGATATCATGTTAAGTAATAGACTTAAGTCTAACTTAATCTCACAAAATTAACTTGTAAAGTTTGTAACGACTTACGCATATTGTAAACTCAACTCATCTTATCTCTAATCAACACGTAAGATATCGAACAGGATTATCTTTTGGTGTTATTTCCTAATTAGATATGAAGTTTTACTTCAAAACACACAGTGGACTTTAGTGTAAACCTTTATTACAAAGTTAATCAAGTTAAAAAGGTAATTCTAACCAGAGAAAAGTATAATAAAAACACCAAAGTAATCTGAATGTAAGTCTTTTTGTCCTAATTTTTCTGCATAACTAAAGAAAGTGATATGCACATATTACAAATACCATTGGTGTGGCCGTGGAAGGAGCAAGAAAGAGGAGAATTATCTTGGTCTGAGTAAAGGGTGTTGCATCTCAAACACTTTTTCTTGGTTTGAAAATGGGATGTTCCTGCTTTGTTCTGAGACTGTGAGCAGCACCTGATCTGAAATGATGGCTTGCAAAAAAGTGAACTTTGACAGAAACTTAGAGCAAAAACAACCATTCAGATTCACCCTTTTGATTTTACTTGCCAGATGTAAGAAATGAAAGAGGGAAGTAACCAGCAGAAAAAAAAAGTGTGTTCTTCTTCAGAGTTCAGAAGGATTATGTTTCTGAGGGCAAAGAGTGATAACAGTGTTGTGTTGGATTGTTGTCATTGCCACTTGCAACACAAAACGACACATGAGATGCCAAATATCCAAAGTTTATATCACTAAAATAACATTTATCATAAAATATTTATTTTGTTCACTTCTAATTTTAAAATACAGTCTATAAATAGTTCAGATAACTTTCAAGAAAATAGAGTGATTTGATTAACATGCAAAAGTAAATAAACTGATATGGTGAAATTGTAAGGTTATTCTCTATTTTAATATATGATTAAAATATCTGAATTTGTTTTAACCAGTTTTTTCTTTTGCCAAACAGTTTTGAACATAAAATTTAAAATATCTCTCTTTCATCCCAAATGGGGTCTGGAGCTATTTTTATTTGTGTTAATACCCTTTATATTAATTTAGAAAAAATGTTTTGCAAAGGAGTATTTAAATAGTGTAAGAGAAACGTAATACCACATACTATTCAAAGAAAAAACATTCAAGTGCTTCTCTACAAAACATGTTTTTCTGAATAAAAAAAAATGATTTTTCCACAAAATATGTTCATCTTGCAAACCTCTTTGAAAACTCCACAACTCTAATACTTCAACGAAACATATGAACATAAATTTGTCAAAATTACAGCACTATTATGATCCCAAAAGCATAATGTCCAAACATGAACCATTTTTCAAATGAAAAATAATTGTTTGACTACTAAATTTTTATAACTTTCTCTTATAAACTTAGGTGTTTTTTAAGTGGTTTTTCATATTTCCATTTTCTCATTTTCAATATTCCAAAACCACTTAGAAGATGACACCTCATGTTATAAGAAAAAGTTATCAAAATTTAGTAGTCAAAATATCATTATCCTTTTCAAGATCGATCATATTTTTCAGATGGTAGCATATTTATGGATAACCATCCTCATATATGACATAAAAAGGTACATATTATTCCTTAAGAGAAATCCCTTTTTCCTTGCAGCATTGAATTGCATCATCAAGCATCTCCTCAACTCCATACTTGAACACAAATCCAGCATCTGTGAGCTTCTTTGATGATAAATCTGGTAACTTCATACCTTCTCTTCTGCTGAAACAGCTACAAGAAATAAACAACTAACCAAATACTTGTTGCAATGAAATCAAAGAAAAAGAAAATACTCAAATCAAGAAGAATGTTAAATGTGTAACAGCATGAAGTTCAACAGAAACTCACTCTACTGTCTCTGGCTTAAATTCTGGGTATTTGGCAGAAACAAGTTCAGAGATTGTTTCATAAGTAACCAAACATTTTGAACAATTATACCTCCCTTTTGGATTTTCATTCTCCAGCAGAAATATATGTGCTCTAGCCACATCATCCACATGTACCATAGGAATCTCAAGGAGGGAACCAAATGTAGTTTTTTCTCCTGCATAAATTTCCTTGTATATATTAATGGTCAGATATGTTCATAGTCTCTAAATTTTGACACGACATTGGAACTTGTTTCTGTCTTAAACTTTGATACATTTTGGTTCTAAAACTTAAAAAATGAATGACATGTCAAAGAAATTTAATCTAGTTTAGTCGAGAGAACTATATTCATTCATTTTAATGTTTGGAAAACAAGCTGTATTAAAGTTTGAGACAGAAACAAGTTTCAATTTCGCATCAAAATTTAGAGATTGTGTTCATAACTATTGAGTTGAACAACCATAGAAAATAGGACGCTCTTAGATAAACAGGAGAATCAAATTGCATCACTAACCAAATGCAAATTTCAATGAAGCATGAACAGAGCCAGGAAGCTTTGGACTAATGAAGGGTCCAAAAACAAAAGTTGGAATTAGTGTGACAACATCCAAGCCATTTTGTTCTCCAAATTCAAGCACTGCCTTCTCTGTCAGTGTCTTTGAAACTGCATAAGACCATGCAAATGGCTTTGAAGCTCTGAGAAGATCCACATCAGTCCAAGAGCTTTCATCCATCACTTGTTCTTCTCTGCCATTGAAAACCACAGCAGAGGCACTAGAGGTGTAAACAACTCTTTTCACACTCTTGCAGTTCAGGCATGCCTTCAAAATCCCAACTGCACCATCAATGGATCTTTTGGTCACTACCTCTTCTGCTTCTCTCTGTTCAAAGTCAACTGGGGTAGCAACATGGAACACTCCAACACACCCTTCAATGGCTGCACTGAAGCTTTCTGGATTTCTGAGATCAGCACTCAGAATTTTCAGCCTTTGAGATGCTCCTGGTAAGCTGGTGAGAAAGCTGACATCTTTCTTCTGTTCTGCTTTGTTTTAAACATCAAAATCACAGCTTTGGTTTGGTGAATCAAATCAAATGAAGAAGAACCTTGTAGAGATTATAAGAGTGTTGTTGTTTCTTTTACATTGGAGCCAAACTTACTCAAATCAACCTAGAATGCTGTTTCTTTGGCAGTTCCAAAAGGAACATGTTAGAAACGTACTAAATATCAATTTCAACAAAGATCACACGCACAATTCCTTGAAATTAAATGCCAAAAACAAGTAAAAACTCTTCCACCTTCAGCAAAAATGTCTGGTGTTAAAAAATTTACTTTAAATCTTACTGAGACAAAGTTTGCACTCACTTATATACTATAAGATTGTCTTATTTCTAGTTAACGTGGAATCTCCGACACACCTTTCAACATATCATAGAAATGTATTCTAAACTTAATTCAACTCCAGAAAACCAATTTATAAAGTGATATGATATCTACTATGTAATTCATACCAAATGGTTATCAGGGAATCAATATGAATATTCAGTATATATGGTCAAATTAAGTTCAGAAAACAACTAAGAACAATGTGGCATTTGATTTGAAAACCTATAACATAAAAAGTTTATGATGGAAAGAAAGAGAATGTTCTTCTGATTATGGAAAAAATTCAGCATGTCTCAGCTTTTGTATTATTATTACCTGGATTGTGCCTCACTGTGGTGTTAACAGAGTAACCTTCTTGAAGGAGGGTCTTGATAATCCATGAACCGATGAAACCTGTTCCTCCTGTTACACACACTCTTCCTTTGCTTTCTTCCATTTTCTCAGACCTTCTTCTCTCTTGCTCTCATTAGTCTTTGCTACAAATTCAGCTTTTCTATGCACTGATAGAAAGTTATAGTTGAAAGTGACACGTTTGGCCATTAATCATTCTTCACTGTGCACGTTCATTGCAGACATGAATTCTCTTACCTTCTTTCTTTCTTTCTCTTTTTGATATTATCTTAACCACACATTTCACCTCTTTTCCACACCTTTTATGTTCTTCATTTGGGTTTAGGAAAATGTTTTTTGGAAATTCCAAATGTTATCTACAAGTTCTAAAAATAATAATAAATGTAGTTGATGATACCAAATAAATATATTTGGAAGTTAAAAATTGTTTATGATTTTAAAGTGACTATATACGAATAGTGTTTTGGAGATGATGAGAAATTAGGGATATGCTTTAATAAAAATAGATTAAATGTCTTTTTTTTCAAGCTATTATAAATATTTATGTTTATTTTAAAATTAAATTTCTATCCTTATAAAAGTTAAGTAAAATATATTTTCTAGTGTTTGAAGATTATATCATAATTTATAATTTATTATGAAAGAAGTTTGTTTGTCATATGGAAATGAAAATTAGTTTACACGTGGGTTGTTAAAAAAAGACATATCACCTAATTTTCATTAAGTTGAGTAACGAAATAATTTATAATTTAATTTTATACAAAATTCATCTTTTTATAACGGTGTGGAGAGAAAAAACATATTTAATCTTTTGAAAATTCTTAAACTTATTGTAATTAAATGAGAAAAAATGAACTGAATGTAAGGAAATTTAATTGATAAATGAGGTTATTAAGTGATTCATAATTTAATATTTAATAACTTGTATTTAACGATAGTGTAGTCCTAAGTTGTTATTATTATGATTGAAATTTATTAAAGATTTACTTAAAGACTACGGAAAGACAAGTTAACACAGAAAGTGACAAATTTGTTGTTGGGACATTTTCTTCTCGAGAATGATTAATGTACTAAATGTGAGTATTTTATGTACATGACATCTAGTTAAATAATTTTCAAGTCCTTCATGTTTACTTTTAGTGTGGTGTTTTTGATTGGTGATCGATTTGTGAATACATGGTAAAGGTGTTTTGATACTAAAATCAGCAGATTAATAGATAAAAGCAATAAATATTATAATTAATAAATGATAAAAACTCTCAACAATTATATATTTGACTTGTATTTATAGTTTTCATAGACCTTTGATTAGAGTTGACCTAATCACAGTCAAATCCTATGTAATCCTGATTACCAACATGTCTGTACTTATTTGGGAGATCATCTGACTTCCAAATAGACTTGTCCGTTTAGCATAACTGACCAAACTAAGGTGCACTTATTTAGAGGAACCATATAAAGAAGATTAGCATGCCCTCTGTGCCGAGGGCGTATCTATTTAACGGAGTTGTGCAGCCCAAATATTAAATATAAGTCAAGCTGACGGTCATTGAGAAACTAGGGACGAAGCCGTGTGATCCAAATTGTAATTCTCAGTCAAGCTTACAATGACTGAGAAAGTGAGTAAGGTGCAAACAAACACACAATTTTCCATTGGTTCAAGGTGTGCGCGAACCAGCAAGTCGATAACATCTCTAAAAATCTTCTTCAAAGTAATCTCTTTGATCACCTCCCGTTGACTCAATTGGTTGGCCATAACGTACCGACCTGCCCATATAGTACAATTAGTTTTATACATTTATTAAGAGAAAGATATCTCTAGATTTAAAAAGCGTTAAACTTTTGTATTTTTTATCTTTTTGTGTTCATTTTAATTTTTTTTAATTTATCACAAATTTAAGGTTAAAGTACTCTTTTGGTCATTGTTTTTATCAAAAAGTGTCAAGTTGATCTTCATGTTTTTTTTTTTTTTCGTTTCAATTTGGTTCTAATTTTTTATAAGTGATTCAATTTCATCATTGCTTTTAAAAGACCAATTTGACACTTATTGACAAAAATGAGAATAACAAATTTAGCATAAATTTAACTAATTGACAATTTAAAATATATAAAATTAAAATTATACTTAAATTGATTATTAATTTATATATATATATTTTTTTAAAATTTAAAAATTATGACAAATTTAGTAATTATATGTAATAAAAAAATGTTTTAATCTTTATTTCAAGAAGCATTATATACTAAAACATATGTTTCTCGGTTATATATTAGCAATGAATACTAAATTTAATATTTCTCTATTAAAAATAAAACTAATATTTTTATATGTTAAATATTATACATTAAATGAAAAATTATAATATAATAATAGAAATTAAATATATAAACTTCATAAAAATTGTAACATCCTATTTAATAGTTTTCACGCTACTAAATAAAATATTATATTATGATTAGACAAGGCAGATAGTGAAAATAAACTCTTATAGAGTGCTGATACAATCATCCACAAATAACCATATAAGTCCCTATCAACCAGTGCAGTCTATACAAGGAAGAATTAGTCTACACAACTCAAAACTCATAAGAACCTAACCCAAAAGCCACTACCAAATTTTCAAGCAAAAGATCAACTTCTGTCTAGGAGAGGGGTGTCTTCATCTGGATTCTTCTCTGCTCACACCAAAGGTAGGTGATCATTGCAAAAGAAACACACAAGGAAAACAACATAGACAAGAAATGGTAAGCTAACTGAAATAAGAGAAATCATGCAGTTCACAGTATAAATATCATCACAAAGAAAGCTCAATTACATGACTCTAGACTCAATATCCGGATGTGTGTAAGTGACGTTGGATCTCTTGGTGGCATGCACCTGTGGTGGTCCCCAAACTCTGCAGAGTTTGGGCGCAAGGGGTTATCACCCGACCACTCCCAGGGTAAGTCCCTTTCGCATATAAGACTTGATCAAGTCCAAAGACTAGGACCTCCTGCTACTCCTCATGACATAATCCATTCTGCTCTATCTGAGCGTGAATGATTATTGGAGTTTCAGTATACCAACCAATACGAAGTCCTCACGTCCTTACACACATTAACATACTCATCTGAATTTCCCTTGAAATTCTATTTCAACCACAACTTCTCTTAATTCATATTCATCCAATTCACCACTCACAATATTAGCAATGACATTCCAAGCATATAAAAGGTTAATTGCACAAGATCATATTTAAACATATAATTGCATCCTTTAAAATAGAACATCAAGCACCCCACTGCAGTAGTTCTCGCTCAAGCTAGAAAATCTAGCCCAGGCGAGAGGCCATGTCGCTTAGGCGAGTCAATCTCGCCTGAGTGAGGCTCTAACCGTGGGCAAAATAAAAATATGGGCGAACTCTCGCTCAGGCTAAGCTGGTTCGCTTGGACGAGAGTGTCTCTCGCTCAAGCGACCTCAGCTCGCTTAGGCGAGGTTTCGCACAGGAACATGGATGGGTTTTCTAGTGTTTTCGCTCAGGCGAGAGCCACTCGCCTAGGCGAAAATACTAGATTACGAACCTGTTCTCACATGTAGGAACCTAGAATCCTTGCACAATTCAACACACACCCAATTATGCAGTTCAAACATCAATTCAACACTCAAACATGCAATCCAAAGTCATTAGAACAGATTTCCATACTAATTTTAGGATAATGGTTAGCTTCCCTTACCTTTTTATGATGTTTGAGCTTGGTAAGACACCTCCTCAACAATGAGGGCACAAAACCTCAATTCAACCTAGAGAATTTAGTCATTATAACACAGGGAGAGGAGAAACACCTGATTAATCCCATAATAGAAGCAGAATTTCGAATTCAGAGTCAAACAGAATTAGACATGTGAGGATTGACTTACTGTGAGGAAGGAAGTTGGAAGTGAAGTCAACTGGGAGCTCTGCAGGGGCTTCTTTTCCAGAAACTGATTTGCAGAAGAAGAAGAATTAGAATTATGGAGATTGTAGAGGGGTTATGAGGTGGAGAACTTAAGAGAAAGCTGGTGGGGAAGTGTTTTTGTTCAGTGTGGGTGAGCTGGTGCACTTAAACTTTGGAAAAGAAGATAAATCAGAGAAATAGGGGACTTCACAAAATAACCCGGATTTTTAAAATGGTCTATGATCATAATTTTGTATTATATTGTCAACTTTTTTTTACAAGTTTTATATCATATTTTCAACTATTTTAAGTGTGTCAATTATATTTGTTTGTAATAATTATTTATAATACTAAAGTTGTGATGATTAAGCATAACAAGGGTAGACGAGAGGTTATCGAGATAAGTCTCAACTAGCAACTTACAATTTATATTTTTTTTTTTTCATTCATGTTACTCAAAATTATTATTTAAAGGTTATTAATGTAGACATTTGGATTTTCTCAAGTTCAATGAAGGTCTTAAGTCATTCGGTTTAAGTCTTTAAGTTTTTCTTAATAAGATTTTTAAAGTGGTTATTGTATAATAGATGATAGACAATAGACAACTGAGAAAATAGAAGAATAGTGGTTTTGTGAGATAATTTCACATATAATATTTAATGTAATATATAATTTAGGCTTAAATTTTATAATTCATTTTAAAATAACATTAACTATTTTCCATCAATTAATTATATTATATAATATAATTAATTTATGTAAATTATTTAATAACTTAATTTAATATTTAATTTCATAATTTTATATTTGATTTAATGTAGCATTAATTTCATAATTTCATATTTGCTTTATTTTGACATTTAATTTCATCATTTCATATTTAATTTAATTTGATTACTTTATTTTAGATTCTGTACTTTTAAAATTTTAAACATATCTATATCTATTTAATATTTTATGTTTAATATTTTCTTTATGTTTACAAGTGTACTTTATTTTTTTTAATTCTTTAAGGTCATTATTACTTTGCCTTTTAAAATAAATACAAACTTTAAGATTATTACTTAATAAAATGTGTATTAAAATATGTCATCCTTAACTTCTTTTTTTTACTTTTAAATTTTTGTAACTTTTTTCTATTCTTTTCATCTTATATTTTTCTTTTAGTAAACTTATAATCTTTTTAATGTCATACAAGACCACAAACATATTTCATTTTAGTAGAACCATAATTGATAAAATTTAATAATTAATGATTCTGGGTTAACAAATGATCTTTCTATATAAATTAACTTTGACTTAAATAATAAAGTAATAATCTAACATCTTCTCTCTCTGTCATTAAGCAACACGCATAGGGTTGTGTGTTTAAGTAATTTCTGCATTGCTACAAAGTTTATTTGATTTTTTTTTCATTCATGTTAAATGAACAATCATATTTTTTTAATAAAAATTATTTGTAACTTTTTTTATCTCCTATATTTACCACCTTTTTCGCATTTTAAGACTTTCTAATTGTCATTTGTTATGATACCTCAATATCATAATTAAATTCTAGTTTAAATGTTACTCCTACACAAATATAACTAAAATGGAAATTTTTTATAAAACTCACACTCTAATTAATTTCTACTTAGTTGTTTAAAGACTCCATAAAAAAAAAAAAACATATTTTAGCAATTAAATAATTTTTCACAAACTCATTTTCATTAATTTTAAACATTTTTAAAATGTAATTAACCCACTTGCTACTGTTTATCTTCACTGTTGTTGAGTACACAACGAAGAAGAAAACGAAATTCAGAAAACCAGAAGAACATTTTGTTTTTCAGTTTTCCACTTTCACCGATATCACAATCTCTTCATTCTACTTTCTAATGGCCGCCATAATTTCGCGAAGACTAAGGTCAACCTTAACCTCCTCGCTCCTAAAACCCTGTCGTTTTTCTTCATCTTCTTCAATCACTTCGTTTTCCCAAAACCCTAGTTTCCCAATTTTCAAACCCTCCCAAAATCCACTCTCTCCCTTCATCCCCTTCAGCTTTCTCTCATCATCAAAGCAATTTTCCTCTTCTTCTTCTTCAGAATCCGATGAAGCCCGCAAGCCTACAGCAGACCCATGCCAAGCACAAGCCCAAGCCCAAAGCCCGTACCCAAGCCAAAACCCAAACTTCAAGCATCAGGAGATCGAAGGCCCCACAGTGGAACGAGACCTCTCCCCGCTCGCGACCGAGACGCGCGTGGTTCTGGAAACCATGATGAGGAACATGTACAGGCTAAGCCACGCGCTCGCTGCAATGGGTCTGGTCCACCTCGTTCTCGGCGCGTGGATCACGTACCTGACGAAATCGGATCCCCTAACGGAGGTGTCGGTGCAGAGTCTTGCGGCGTTCGCGTTTCCGTTCTCGGTGGCGTTCATGCTGCGGCGCGCGCTGAAGCCGGTTGTGTTCTTCAGGAAGATGGAGGAGCAAGGGAGGTTGCAGATCCTCACGCTCACGCTCCAAACCGCGAAGCAGTTGGACGCGCTCTTCGCTAGGGCTCGTGTGGTTTCTCTGCTGTGCGTTTTTGGTGTTGCCGTTGGAGTGGGAATTGCAGTGGCTTCCAAATTTACTTGATTTTCTTATTCAGAATAAATAAATAAATATATATGTTACCTTTTTTTCTTCTTTTTTCTTGTGATGTTGATTTTTTTTTTGTATTCTCCAATTTTTAAAAAATTAATCACATACTTTATCTTTATTTACGTCGTGCAATTGACTGAAAAAAATTAATAAAAAGTATCAGGAGAAACGTTTATAAATTTAATTCGTGTAAATAAATATGTAATAATCTATAATTTGATATTTGATTTTTTAAAGTTCATATAAATATTAATTTTGAAATGATTAAAATAAAATAATATGATAGAAATATTATGAGAAATGAAGAACTTGTTAGCGTGTACCACGTCTCACTCCTTCACATTCGGTGTTCAACCAATTTCTGATTGTAAGAGCAACAAATCACACTTTTCTCCTTCGTGAACATGTGAGCAATTTTTCGTCTTCTATTTCACTATCAGATTTTCGTTTGTTCACTATCAATTAATCAATTGATATATCTCTGCGTGCTGCATTACTTCAAAATTTGAGCACTGATTTTTTCTTCTTCAGTTTTTTGTTTTCTTTTTCCAGCAATTTGACGTCTCTCTCTCTCTCACACGGTGGTTCTGATGTGGTTGTGACGTTCCGTTGAGGTGCATTTTTTTTTCAGTTGTGAAATTCGCCACTCTCATTGATTTTCAGCCATGACGGACGTTCATCAATTCAATAACATCACTCTCGGAGGCCGTGGAGGCACTGTAATCCCTCTAACCTTCGTTTTGCTACTCCTCTCCGTGTATGGTGCAAGTTATAATAAAATATTTCCATGAATCTATGGCTGTCTTTGAATTAGCAAAAAAAACTTCCCGGAATGTGGGTTTGAGAATGCAGCATGTTTAGTAAAAGTTTCGAAAAAGTATTCCCCTGAAACTATGGCTGTGTTTGAATTAGTGAGTCTTACAACAGTGTTCCCGGGAATGCAAGTTTTCAATGTTTGGTACAAGTTATAAAAATATTTTCAAGAACCTGTTAAGTCAGTGGTGTAGAATGGAATATAGTGGAGCAGAATGGAATGGGATGGATTGGAGTGAAGTGAAGTAAAAGTACCATTGCATTATTTGAATGTTTTAGAATGAAATGGAACGAAGATTTCATTTTATTGTTACAATTTGTTGTTTTTTGATTCGAAGTTAATAGTAATTAGAGTTGAAGAATTGGGTTTTTCTAGTGAATTTGTAAATGAGACTGAAATTGGCAGTTGAGATGTATGACATTTCTTCTCATGTTATGGGGTTGCAGAATCCAGGACAGATGAAAGTATACTCTGGTGGAATAGTATGGAAGAGACAGGGCGGTGGTAAATTAATTGAAGTTGATAAATCTGATATAGAGGGGGTCACATTTATGAAGGTTCCAAAGACTAACCAACTTGGTGTTCAAATTAAAGATGGGTTGTACTACAAGTTCACTGGATTTCGTGATCAGGTTACTCCCTTTAACCATTCCGAATGTGAAGTTACGTTGATAGTGCAAAAATGAATTTATAGCTTTGGTTTGGTTTCTTATATTTCGTTGCTTGAGGACTTTGACTTCAATTGCTATCAAATGTTTGATGTCGTAATTTTATACATTTTTGCAGGATGTTGCAAGTTTGACCAACTTTTTCCAGAACACTTGTGGAATAACAGTGCGGGAGAAGCAGCTTTCTGTTAGCGGACGAAATTGGGGAGAAGTTGATCTGAATGGTTTGCTATATTACATGAACTGACTTCTTTGTTGTAATTGATATTCTACGCATGATTTGTCACATATATCGTAAACATCTCTGTCATCCTTACTGGCTGCAAATTTGGTAATTTAGTGTGTGGGGAAAAAAAAGTTAATTTGACGTGTTATTCTGTTTGATTCAGTAGCACCCATGAAGAAATGGTATGTAAAATCTTTAGTAAAGGATAAAGCTCTCCTATTTTCAGAGAAATTCGGTTGATATCTTCCAGTTCTTATTTGGAGAGCACTGATTTATCTTGTATAGTGCTAGATGTTTTCCATATATGAAGAAAGGCTGAGAACTTATGTGCTGCCGTGCTACTTTTTTTCCTCCCCAGTCTGCAGTTGCTTATTTTCTTTTTGTTATACTCTAAGGGTGTGTTAACAGTTGTAAAAATTAGATTGTTTCAATAATCATTCAGTGTTATAATCTATTCTGGTTAGAAACAGTTTTTTGTTTGGGTAAACTTGTCGAAAAGTGTTTTCAACTTAGTTTGTTTATTGCAACAACAAAAAATCAATTTTTACATGAGAAAAACATATTCCTTTGGATCTAAAGGAAAAGACTATTGGAAATAATCACCAGGTACAAAACATTGGATTCATGGAAGCAACTTAATTTTTGAAAAAAAAAAAAGCTTCTTACTACAGTTTAGCTGATATCCCAAACATCCAGCTAATTTTATAAGCATCTTATATTTTATAAAAACAACTGAAAGTGAAGATAAAAGCTTCCCCAAACATGTTAAGTGTCAAATGGATTTAAGCACAACTACCTCCACATTGGTAATCATAAGTGCAAATTTGAGTGGAAAAAATTGTTAACATAGGAAAGTTGTTTAGTGTTTTTGGGTGGTAGTGGTGGTTGACTGCTTGCTCATAGAGCAACTTTATCCCATTCTTGTTTTCTTTTGTTATCAAATCGTTTCTCTTTAGGTTGGGCAACTTGTTTGATAATGATAAAACCGACTTGACCATTTCTATAGTTATACTACTCCACTTGTGGAATAGTGGATTTTTATCTTTCTATTTCCATTTCAGGAAATATGTTGGCTTTCATGGTTGGTTCAAAGCAAGCTTTTGAGGTGTCGCTAGCAGATGTCTCTCAAACTCAGCTTCAAGGGAAGAATGATGTGATCTTAGAGTTTCACGTGGATGACACAACTGGAGCTAATGAGGTATATCTACGTTTTCATGCATTTTAACAAATTAATTTTCAATGATTGTGCATTCTTTTTATGGTCTAATCCTGTTTATGTTATCAGAAAGATTCACTGATGGAGATAAGTTTCCATATACCAAGTTCCAACACCCAGTTTGTTGGCGATGAAAAAACTCCTCCTGCTGAAGTGAGTTTCATTGTGAAAGCAAAACAGATCCAGTGTTGTAATAATTTCTAGGTTGTTAAATGACATTTTGTCTTTTCTGCATCAGGTTTTCCGCAGCAGAATAATGTCTATGGCTGATGTTGGTGCTGGAGGTGAAGATGCTGTTGTTACATTTGAGAGTATTGCGATTCTTACACCAAGGTAATGTCTTTAAAAGCATATGCGAATATCAAGTATTTTCGGGCTCGTGGCTTCTCATAGTTTTCTTTTATACTAGTATTATTCTCCTTCCAATTAAGTATTAATAATAAAACTTTGTTCCTTTATGTAGAGGACGATACATTGTTGAGTTACACATGTCATTCTTGCGGCTTCAGGGACAGGCTAATGATTTCAAAATCCAATATAGCAGTGTGGTTCGCCTATTTTTACTTCCTAAGGTTCATTTCCTAATTATGTACTTTTATTTGACTGATATTTGTTTTCATCTTAAGTGACAAGTAGAATGTCAATTACATTAGCCAGTCATGTCTTTAAATTGATTATTTTTTGGACTTGTTAAGGGTAGTGACAAATTATCATGTGTATCTGTAGTCTAATCAACCACATACCTTTGTCATTATTAGTCTTGACCCCCCGATTCGGAAGGGACAAACTTTGTACCCTCATATTGTGATGCAGGTAATTGCTGCTTCTCAATGGTTCTTGGTTTGCTAATTTAAATGATGTGCATTTTACGTGTTTATGAACTTAACATTGTTTTGCTCATTTTTATATAGTTTGAATCTGATTATGTTGTCCAAAGTGAATTGACAATGAATGAAGATCTTTATAACACAAAGTACAAGGATAAGTTAGAGCTGTCTTACAAGGTATTGCTTAAAACTTTTTATAAGTGATTCATATGTCCATAGATAAACCCCTGAGATACTGCTCTTCAAGGACTGCTGGGGAAATTGGAAAAGAGCATCTTGCATTGCATATTTTCAAAGATTGAGTGATGTGAGAAGTTAGTAATTGTTGGTCATGCATATCACATGATGCAGTATCTGACGTGTTTCATTTTCAATTCGCAATCAGGGGCTTATTCATGAAGTGTTCACCACAATATTACGTGGCTTGTCTGGTGCCAAAGTGACTAAGCCTGGAAAATTTAGGAGTTGTCAGGATGGTTATGCTGTGAAATCATCTTTGAAAGCTGAAGATGGAATTCTGTATCCCCTTGAGAAGAGCTTCTTCTTTCTACCTAAGCCTCCGACTCTTATTCTTCATGAAGAGGTACAATGGATTGCGCTTGCAGACCACCAAATATCAATTACTGGTTGATAGCATCTGATTTTAAACAATGAGGTTTTACTCGTTTTTTCCTCTCGTATTAGATTGACTATGTGGAATTTGAGAGGCATGCTGCTGGTGGTTCCAATATGCATTATTTTGACCTTCTTATCAGACTAAAATCTGAACAAGAACATCTCTTCCGTAATATTCAGAGAAATGAGTACCATAATTTGTATGAATTTATTAGGTAAATATTAGCTCATTGCCAAATTTTACGTACAACTGGTCGTTATGTAAAGTATAAACAACTGTTTTTCACCTGCACATGCAGTGCAAAGGGCTTGAAAATTATGAACTTAGGAGATGGCCAACCTACTGCTGGTATAAAGAAGGTTCTGGAGAATGACGATGATGATGCTGTTGATCCACATCTTGAGCGCATAAAAAATGCAGCTGGTGACGATGAAAGTGATGAGGAGGTGATCAAACAGATATTTTATTACCTGCATTCTTATCTTTAATTCATGTGTGGTGTAGCATTTAGTAAATTTTGCGTTCTAGTTTTAGAAATCAAGGAAGCAACTTTTATTTATGCTGACCAACATATGAGTATCGTTGGGGAATCAAAACTTCGGTGAACTCGAAGCTTACATTTCAGTTTTTTTCAATTCTTTAGCTTATTTTGTAGCTGACCTATCGCCTATTCTAATTGTCTATTTGTTGTGTTCTATGTTTTGACTTCTATTGTGTATGCTTGTGTTTGTTGTGTTTGTTGTGTTGTGTTTGTTCCGTGCTTCTGTACATATATATTCAGGCTGGAGGAATCTACTCAAGTTGCTCAGCATTGGTCTTTGGGAGCTTACTGTGGCAGGGTTTTCTAGTCTTGTTTCTATATTTCATTAAACGGTGGTAAATGTTTACAGGATTCAGATTTGTTGCTGACAAGGATGACGAAGGTTCTCCTACTGATGATTCTGGAGGAGACGATTCTGATGCCAGTAAGAGTGGCGATGAGAAAGAGGCACGTGGTTTTCTTTCTTGCCTTTGTTACCTTTGTAGTACTTCTCTACTCTTATATCTATGGTGTGTCTGATACCTTAATGATGGCAAATTTTCAGAAGCCTGTCAAGAAGGAAATAAAGAAGGACCTGCCTCCTAAGGCATCTACTTCTAAAAAGAAACCAAAAGATGACGAAGATGGAAAAAAGAAAAAACAGAAGAAGAAAAAAGACCCAAATGCACCCAAAAGGGCAATGTCCGGTTTCATGTTCTTTTCTAAATTGGAAAGAGAGGTGTGTTCTGTTCTTAGTCTTATACTCTTATACATACATGAACCATGAATGAACTGTAATTAAGGCAAGTTAGCTTTAAATAGGTGAGTACTCTTCCAGTGTGTGTGGACGGATTCTGCACTCTTGCACCGAACTAATTCTAGCCAACTATGACCATTAGCAAAATTGTTAATATCTATTTTGATTTTAAGAATTCACAAAATCTACTTGAAACTGTTAACTGGTTAAGCAGGGGTTTATACAGGTTGACTTCTCTTTACATAATATTTTTTCTGAAATTAGTGTAATTTTTTGACAGAATCTCAAGAAAACTAACCCTGGAATCTCATTTACGGATGTGGGAAGAGTACTTGGCGAGAAATGGAAGAAAATGACAGGTATGCAATGTTGCCAATTGTTTCATTTCATGCAGTTCCACCATGTATAATTCGTGCTCCGAACTTTATTATGCTTATGAACTAAACTGCATATTGTTTTACCTATTGAATGCACAGCGGAAGAGAAGGAACCATACGAGGCAAAAGCACGTGAAGATAAACAACGTTACAAGGATGAAATTAGCGGCTACAAGAATCCCCAACCCATGAATATTGATTCAGCAAATGTTACTGACAGTGCCTAAAGCTGGTTCGATATTTAAAAAACCCTCACTTTCTATATATGAATGCAATTGTCTTTTGAAACTTTCTGTCATAGACATGCAAGCCAATGTAAGTCATGCTCCATGTTTTTTTTTCCTGGAGATGGCATCTACTCGTGAACTTTGTAGACTGATACAATATTATACAAGTAATGTTCTTTGAATTGGCTTCATAACTTTCTCAGAGTTTTGTGTGATTAATTGGATGAAAAATTGGTGGAAAAGACTTTTGATCTTAACAATTTAGAAGGTGGAAGGTGGCATGGATCATGGATGGCATAAAATCAGAAATGGTTGTAGCAGTAGCAGTAGCGGTGTATTATACCGTTTTCTTCTTCACCTCGGATCCTACTCAACGAAGCCACCAACATTGAACTAATGGGACCATGAACACGTTTACAATGCATCAGAAAAAGTCTTTGCTTTTTTCATCAAAATAAGTCTCTTTTTGTCTTTTTGTTCTTTTGTTTGACATTGGGTAGTTAGATTCAACACATATATGGTTACAATTATTGTAACGTAAAATTAGATGTCTGTATTAAAAGCTAAAAAAATATGATTATTCTAATTACTAGTATTTATTTTTCGTAATTGCGTCTGATTACTTAAATTTCTGTGTGATTAATCTGCGTTTGCATGCATCTGTGTAATAAAAATTCCCATCAAAATTATAAACCATTGTAGTTGTAGTTATGAGCAACACGACATAATGAAAGAAAACTTCTATTTTACATCAAAAGTATATATTTTTTTAATTTATACATTTTAATCCTGATTAAAATACAAATAAATTGTATTAGTAAAATTTTCCTTAGTTTTTTTTAACTTCTCGTCTCTGAATAGACCCAAGGGTCAGAGTCTCTCACGTAATGAGAAAAACACGGCACGCTCACGTCCCTTTCACTAAAATGGGTAACACTGTGACACGTGCAAGAAGCCAGTGGTAAAGCTGAATCGGCCAACAAGCGTGCGAGGCACACGTGTCATTGACAATATGGACGAAAATGACCTCTGAGAAAACAAGGGTCAGATTTGGCGGCTAGCTTCTTCCTTCTTGTCACGCCCAGCTCACCCTTTTTTACTTTCCTTTTCCCATTATACCCTTTCTTGCAAAGTTAATAATAATAATAATATATACAACAATCTTCTTAAAAAAGTCACTTTTATCATGATTTTTAATTATTTGACTCTATATTTATTATTTTTTCGTCATAAAAAAAAATCTTCTGTTAATACTATTATTATAAACAAATACAAATCAACTCCTCACAAAAGCATAAAAATTTTGATATCTATATTTCAGTGGAGGGACACCTTAAGTTAAAAAACAAATAATGATTGATTAAGTGAGTGAGAAAAATAAATAATGATAGATTTTACAATAATGGAGAATATAAAACTATGCATAGTAGACAAACAAATTTTATAATTTTGGTGCATGTTTGGCATTAACAACTAGTTCCAAACAAAATCACTTTGATGTAAAGTCTTTTATTCAGCTTTCCTCATTAGTTTGGTGTTGGGGTGAACATGTTTGGATTAATCCATCTCTCAAATATATTACTTCATTAGGCCAAACAAGTCCTTCACATTTTCCTTTTTCATACCATTGTAGTTAAAAAAAAAAAAACACACAACTTCCTTTTTTTTTCTTCAAATTTACTCCTTTTATAATAAAATCATTGTTGAACAAAAAAAATAAGGCTTAAATATATTTTTATTTCAGTTAAATTTGAAATTAGTCCCTCTTTACAATTTTTGACCAATTTAGTCTTTTATCTTTAAAAATACGTAAATTTAGTCCTGTTAACCAAATTTTATTAAGTTTATCTGACCAAGTTTTATTAAGTTTATCTGACATCTCACGCAAATTTACTCCTTTTATAATAAAATCATTGTTGAAGAAAAAATAAGGCTTAAATATATTTTTATTTCAGTTAAATTTGGAATTAGTCCCTCTTTACAAATTTTGACCAATTTAGTCTTTTATCTTTAAAAATACGTAAATTTAGTCCTGTTAACCAAATTTTATTAAGTTTATCTGACATCTCACGCATATCTCATGATAATATTTGAATTATTTATTCTGTTTGACACATTTTCGCTTCAATGTTAACTCAAATATTATCATAAAATACATTTAAAATATCAAGTAAACTGAACAAAATTTGATAAGAAAAATTAAATCTACGCATTTCTAAAACTGAAGGATTAAATTAGTATAAAATTAAAAAAAAAAAACTAATTTCCAAATTCACAAAAACTTACCAAATACATATTTAACCAAAAAATAAAAATAATAAGAGTATTTAATTGTGTAGATAAATTATTTATAATTTGAAGAGAAAAAAAAAAGTAGTGGAGAAGTTGGTAATTGCATCACTGCAGAGACAATGAATGAAAAAAAAAAAAAAGTTTCCTTTCCATACGCGTCTCTACGACGTCCATATTCTATCTCTGCTTTCATTACCAACCTCTCATCTCATTCTTTTACAAATCCTTTCTTTTTCTCTCTCTCTCATTTCCAATCTCAATAATCTCTCTCTTTCTCTCCTCTTCTTTTTCTTCTAATTTTTCGTCTTTCTCACCAAAACGCAGAATCATGGCTCAGAAGGCGGAGAAAAACGACACCGATTTCAAGGTCCCGGAACCAATCACGCCCTGCGCCACCACTACCGCCGCTGCTGCAACTTCGATTTCCGAGCCTTCTAGATTCTTCGACGCTGTCACTCCGGCCACATCGTCGCGTTCGCCCAAGCGCTCGCTTCCCCAGGAGGACGCTGCCAGCGCGGACCGGACGGGGGCATCGGAGCCGAAGCGCGCGGTCAACAGGTGCTCGGGATGCCGGCGGCGCGTCGGACTGACCGGATTTCGTTGCCGGTGCGGTGACCTCTTCTGTGCGGAGCACCGGTACACCGACCGCCACGACTGCTCTTACGACTACAAGGCCGCCGGGAGAGAGGCCATCGCGAGGGAGAATCCCGTCGTGAAGGCCGCGAAGATCGTGAAGGTCTGAAAACCCTAGAATCGGAGAAGAAGAAAAAAATTCGATCGATCGGTGAGACGAAAACGAAGCTAGACGAAACGGAACGACGGCGTTTCGACGCGGTTGGAGATTTAAAAGTTCTTACGATCGCGGTTAGGTTGTTAATTTAATTACTCGCAGCGCGTCTTTTCTCGGGCGCGTGGGTGGGGATCTGGGGAAGTTGTAACCGGAACATGAAATTCTCGGTGATCCTTTTTCTTTCTTTTTTTATGTATAATTTTCTTAATTTTTATGTATTTTTCTTTTTTTTTTAATTTCGGGTTGGGATTTATAAAAATTGTTTGTGATTATTATGTGAAAATCAGTGAATGGTTTTTTCTTGCCTCAAATATTTTTCTGCAAGTCTTTCATGAAGTTAGTCTTTGAAGGGATCACCTTTTTTTATTTCCAAAATTGTATGTTTGACATTTGATATATTTTTTTTCTTATTTTATTGATTCCTATTAAGTGTCTACTATTTTTATTCTTGAAATATAATTTGTTTAATTTATGATTGTAAAATTATTTATTGAACTCAGAACAAAAGTTATAGCGATCAAAATTAAGTAATTATGTATTGAACTGGCCAAATATGTTTATACTTTACAACTGAAAATATAATTAAATTTTGTCTTTTTATATTCTATTAAGATTAAATTAGTTTATTTGGTGAATTTAGGAAAATACACCAAATTGTTGTTGATTAAAACGAAGAAAACTTATGCATTCTTAGCATAGGATTCAGGATGTGGGAAAAAGGTAAATGACATTGAAGCTAAGGGTATAAGTGTCAAATTGTTGTGAACTTTGAATTTGGAATTTTCGAGAATAGTGATGTAGAAAGTTGGGTGGGCCCACTTGATTAGACATGTGACATTTTTTAATTGTTATCGCGATATATTGGTTAGTGGGTGATATCGTATCGTGATGTAGACGCAGCGAGATTTCGCGATTCTTGTTTCCATTGTTCTTGATAGTGACGCTTAACTTTTTGGCTTACGGCCAATGGGGTTTCGCCACGTGTGAGGTTTTAATTGGCCTCGCGTCTCGTTGATTATTGCGTTGTGATTATTTTATTTGGATAGAAGAATCTCGAGGGAATGTGACGAGATGATCCAACGCCTAGGATTTCGTGATAAAAGTTTTCTTCCACTCTCAAAATGTGTAATAAAATTTTGTTAATTTCTTTTTCTAAAATAATAAAAATATTAAACCTTGGGTATTTTGTTTTACGTTTAAATAAAACTCTTCTCGTAAAGTTCACAATGTAATTTTAATCTTCAACGGAAAGTCTCACGATATGTGGAAAATAAGTGTGCGCAGGTTAAGGGAGGGATGCGCATGTTTGTGCGTAAATCATGCGTGATGATGATGCATGTATCTTTTCCATTGGCATGTAATTATAAATGAGCATTTATAATAATTTTTAAAATATATCATTTTACTTTGTTAAAGTTTCTAAAAATGATAATATATTAAAATATGAAATTTATTAGTTACGATATTAACTAAGTCAACGTTTTAATTATTAAAAGTTCTATTTTGTAATTAAACGAATAATCCAAATTGTTTAAATCATTCAATTCAAGCATGAAAAACCCATCATATATACATAATTAAGTAAGATGATAAAAATATTTCAATTTAACCCAATGATGTATAGGTTTAGTTTTTGTTTTCTATATTTTCTCTCTTACAAAAAATATTTTTCCTTGTAGTTGCATAGAAGAAAAGGAATAGAAGAAACAAATAGATGTTGTTGGATGTTAAGATTCTTCTGCTTTTAACTTTCTCTTGTTGGTGGAACGTGATTCCTTTCATGTTCTTTGCACGTCAACAATTTTTTTTTCTTTAATTTTAATTTGGGTTGAATAATGATTTGTACGTATGCATGATAACATATGTCTGGGAGCAACTCACGATGGTCATTGATCACAATAATCTAGGGCTACCCCACTTACCATATGGTAAATTTAATCCAAAATAAACAAGAAAACAATTTACAAATTATAGTCTTCAATGATTATTTGTCCACTTTTATGGTTAACAAATTATATTAATTTTAACCTGTTTTTCTTTAAACTCAAAAATATTTTAATCTATAGATGTATGACAAATGTTATGTGAATATATATAGGTTAACTATGAGTTAACAAACATAGATAGATATATGTTTACCTTCTATATCAGTGAGTACAGAGAAGAACAATTAATTATATATTGATGATTTCATGACCACACTTTCGATTATAGAGAAATGGAAAAGTTCTTTTAAAACTGTTAAGTTAGATTTCATGTCAGCATGTACAGTTAATTTAGTTTCTTGCATGTGAAAGTTAGAATTTTAATTATAAAAATAATTACAAATCATTCTTATTCCCAAAATCAAAGTAATATTTCAGTTATAAGGATAACAATAAAACAACATAAATATAATAACAAAATATTACAAAGATAATAAGTATATATAGGATCTCATTTTTTATAATAAAATTTGAAATAAATATAACACAAATTTAAGTCTTTCCTAAGTCTATAAATTTTAAGTCAACTTTTGGACATTTAATATCCGTCTTTGAATATCAAGTCAGGTTTGGTCTCGCACAACAAGTCTTAAACCTTAAATCTTTAGTTTTCTTAGACGAAAAGTTGTTATAACCCATTCTCCATCTTCTAGCACCGGGTCAAGCCTTTACTTTTTCTCACACCATCTTCAGGTACAATTTCTCCCTTTTTGCTAAATTTGGTGTCCATATCTAGCTGCATAATAATTTATGTCCTAATTCATTTTACCTGCAAACTAAACAACCTTTTGGTTTTTGTTTTAGTTGATCCCCTAGTCGAGCTAAGTTAGTTGCTTTAAACATGTGTTCCCCCTCCAAGCCTAGCTTGAAGTTTCTTTTATCTTTTGTCGTCAAATTGTAATTCATGAACCTAACTACAAGAAAACAATACAAATGACAAGTATATATAAATGACAAGTTTATATCAGATGCTTGTGATGTTTCAACAAAAAAAAAAATAGTGAAATCAAATACAAAATAACTTGAAAAGTTGAGAATAGTAACCACCAGAGTGTTTTAACTTGTTCACCTTTCATTGAGGACTTTCAATAATAAGGAAAGTGATTGAGTAACAAGTAAAGTAATTGGATAAGTACAGATATCTAGATTACTAATTTGTGAGCTCCTAGTGACAATATTTTCATTCAAGGTTAGGGCTCGATTATCATCTGAGTTTTGTAACTTTTCAAAGATACAAAGATATAAAGTAATATAAGACAATTGTACCTTGTTGAACTCTCCGGTATGTGAAAATTAAATATACTTTAAATAATGTATGATGTTTGTGCATACCTTATGTTGAATCAGAATATAATAAACAGTGAGCTCTTAGTGCTCGAATATGAGTCCTCAACATACAAATATTATGAACATCCTTAGAATAACAATGAAAAAAATCTTATGTATGACTTACCTTGGCTTGAATCGGAGGAGTTCAAATAAATTGAGGAGCCCTTAGTGCTCACATCTCAAAATAACATTATTAGAATAACAATGTATAATCTCATATATGTTTTACATCAGCTTTGATCCAAAGAGTTTAAATAAACTCAGGAGTCCTCAATGCTCGAATATCATAAACATCCTTAAAATAATAATGTATGAAGTTTTGGTATGACTAACCTTTATTCCAAGTCCTTAGTCTCTACGTAATTCATTTCATTATCCTTTTTATTGTTTGATTGATCTAGGTGTATTTGACTTGAAAAGATATGTTTTATTTGGTGCTGAAAAGATCAATCTTACTCCCTTTTCGAGCAGGAGAGATCAACTTTATTGGTTGCTGAAAAGATCACTCTTACCCCTTTTATGAGTTGAAAAGATCAACTTTATTGTAGTTGGTGCTGAAAAGTTCAGTCTTACTAAACATTTCATATTTGATCTTAATTATGTTAGTAAGGTTCAAACAGAAAAGTTTATTATGCGTCATGTTCATGTTCGTTTTCAAATTATCGATGCTATAACCAAACCACTTTATGAGTTTATTTCTCCATTTATGCAATAAACTTACAATGTTTGCTCTATCTCAAACCATAAATTTTAGGGACGTGTTAAAAGAGATACAATTATAGTTACAATTAAGTTTACATGCATAGTGTATATATTGCCTCTTCCACATGTGTGTTTTTAGGATGCAACCTTAAAAGATTTTTGTTTTTGATTGTGATGTAATTGAGTAGTGGAAAAAAAATGTTAACTTTTGTTAGTAAATTACCCGGTTAATGGTGCATTTGAATAACTTATAAAAATTATTAGTGAAGTTATATGTGATGATTTGAGGTGAAGTAAAAGACAAAAGAAAGAAAATTTCTTTATATATAGTTTTTACCCTTACCTACATGAGAATGATTAAATAAGTTTATAAGTCATTAAGATAAAGTCCCTAATACTAAAATTGATTCTGTTAAGAAAAATAATATTTGGATTTTTTATTCTTTTTTTTCGGAATAAAAAAATCATAAAATAATTTTCCTTGCCGGCATTTGGAAAAAAACAATTCAGCATCCCGCGCAAGAGTAACATATCATAACAGCCATCGAGCATAGCACCACCACCGTCACCACCGCACTCTTATTCCGATTTCATTTCACTCGCATTTTCCGTCGACCCGCAATGGACGAACCGGAGGAAGTAACCGCAGAGAGAGTGCCCCACCCTCCCTCTCCGAAGTTAGGGTTTCCTCTCACCGACGCCGGCGCCGCAAACCACGTCGGCGGTCTCAGCACCATCCTCGTCGCTTCAATTCAGGACGCCAAGGACCGCATCGCGCAGATCGAGTACGTCTTCTGCTCCCAGCTCTATCCTCAATTTAAATCCGACGCGGCATCGAAACGGCGCCGCATCGACCAGCTCCAGCGCGAGGTCGACGAGAACATGGCGCTGCACAAGAACCTCGTGGAGTTGGTGCAGTCCAAGGTGTCCGCTCTGAAAGACGCCGAAGAGAAGCGAAACGATGCGTTTTCGAAATTGGAGGACTGCGAGAGCGAGAAGGTGAAGCTGCTCGCAAGAATCGAGGAGTTGGACGAGAAACTGAGGAGGAAGACGCGAGAAGTTGAAGAGGAAGGGGCGCTGCTAGAGCGCGTGGAGGCGCTGACGCGTGAGTTGCAGGATGAGAAGGCAAAGAGGAATCGCGTGACTGAGGCGTATAAGAGGCTTAAGTCTCAGCACGTTTACCTTCGACGGAAGGTTGGTCTATGTGAGGAGAATGTGGTTGAACAGAACAAATTCGAGAGTGGGAGTGAATTTGGCACGCGTCAGAGTCCGGTCGCAGAACCTGGTATTGTGCTAATTTGTCTTGTAACCGTGTGGTAGAACACTATAAAGAGTTTGTCGCATGTTTTTTTGTTATTTGTGAGTCTGTTTATTAACAGTCCTTACTCACCAATTGTCTTTTGCATGCTGTTGCAGTTCTTGCATCTGATAATCCAAATATCACTATGGGTGCTTGTGAAGGCGCTGAAGTGAGAAACGAAATCCCATTGGAAGACTTTGGAGGTAATTGAATTTTCTCTTAATATTTACTCAACTGTCTTTGTATGAAATGGCCTTCACTTCTATCCACCTGCATCAAGTTAAACATACATACACAGAGTTTGCTGTCTAAATGCTATGTTGAGTTAGTGAAGTGTACAATTTAGGTTATTTGATTACACCATCTACTTCCCATTGTTCTAGGTCTTGAAATGAAAACTCCAGATGTGTTTGTTACTGCATGTGAGATAAACGAAGTGAAGGAGAAGCCGTCTGAGGAGGATAGAGGAGCCAATTTGAGTTCCCCATCCTCTGGTTTTCGTGATGTCCCTAAATGTCCTCCCAGTACAAAATTAGTCTCTGTATCTAGTACAAAGCGGCCTGCATCTTCGTGGCGGCAAACCCGGTCCCATCAAAGTCGAACAGGTCCTGACCCTCATGACGATTTTCTTGACACTCCTCTGGAGAATATCAGAGGACATTTAAATAAGGATTTCAATAAGGAGGACCTCCCAAACCCGATTCAGAAAGACATTAACAATGATAGCTCAGATGATGAAACACAGGATATGAATGCCAAAAGCAGTCCTCAGAAGAAGCTAAAGCAATCTTCTATTACAGTGGTTGACAAAAGAAGTTACAAGTATGTTGAACCAGTGAGAAAAAAAGCTGAGCGTGAAAATTTAAAAGGAGTTGAGTGCAAACAATGCAGAAAGTTCTATGATGCTGTTCTTCCTAATGCTGATGGCAAGGATGCTGACAGTAAACAGAACTTCCGCTGTGAACACCTAGATGGTGTTTCCAGGCACCGATATAGGTATGTTCCGCCCATGACTCCTGAAGGATTTTGGAATATTGGATTTGAATCTGAAATGTAAGATTATATTTTAGACCGATTACTATTTGATTTATAAATGGATTCTGTATCCAATTGAGATTTGTCTCAACTTTAGTTTCTTGGTAAATCTAGAAAAATAACTCTTAGGAACCTTGAACATTAGGTACATTATTAAATGATACATTGGTGATCTCAATGCCAAGAGGCCAAATTTACCTCTGTACATCATACTAAGCCCGGTTGGACTAATGCATGTGCTACTAGCTGTACATACCTTATGTTGTTGACAGCAAATAAACTTTTTGTTCTCATTTATTATAGAAATAGTCGTTGTACTGTACTCCTCTAAACAGTATCCTTGTGCTTGAAATTTATTTCGTATTTATTTAAGTTCTTGTGTATGACTGTTTATATGTATTATTACTGAAATAAACTGTTCAGGTTTAGTGTTCTAGGAAACTTTTGTATAGGTTGGGGATTTAGGGGATGAGATTGGGAGCTGAATTCTGGAGATTATGCTTTATTTTCATGGGTCTATGTAGCATGAACTACTAGCTGGGGACATTTTGTTATAATGAGATGCAATTATTCATTTTGCTGACTGAATTTGTATTGGTCAATGAACATACGGCCGTTAAAGCTGGCCACAATTTATGTGGGTTGAACCTGAAAATTTACCCTTTAGAGGTTTATACTTTTAACCGTTTGGCCTATTTTTAGGTGTTTTTGGAAAATAATCCTGGGAGTAGTTGGTGACAGATAATTTTTAAGTCTTCAAAACATTTTGATCGAGAAAATACTTAAAACACATGTAAACTAAGAAAGAGTTTAAAAAACTATTGAAACTCAATAATTAAAATTATATCGCTACTAAAATACTATCTTTTTTTCTGAAGATTGTATTTTGACGAATTTGCTTTGCTGTTTAGAAGCTTTGGAAGTAATGACTTTTGGGATTAGGAACAACTTGGATGTCTTTAAGTTTATTGAGCCTAATTTTTATTTGGAGTAATAGCGGGTAGTTGTTCCTCTATTCAGACTCAATAGGTTTTGGTTTTGAATGACGCATTTAAATGGACTTTGTTGGGGTCTGTCATTCTGGTCAACCGATTAAAAAGATTCATTAGTGGAGAGTAACTGAAAAATTATCTGCAAGTAGAGAATATGTTCATCAAAAGTAGGAGAATATCATAAAAAAGAAACTTGAACAGACTGGAAGAGATAGGGCTTCTTCAGGAAGGTGTTGATGGTTGAATGAAAACTGGAGAGAGGATTAGTTAAGTTAGATGACATAACTACAAACTCATAGTGGCAACACAAGTGGGAAGTGTTTTTATGTGTCTGCAGGGATAACTTGAAATTGATGGTAGCCCGAAGGCAAATCCACCTTAGTAAACATCGTAGCATCACCTAACTCTCCAGTAACTTGGGAACAATTTTTTATTATTACTGCATTTAGAGCATTATACACAAACTGTGAAGAGCCATCGTTTTGTTAACTAATTAGATAAGGGATGAAAAGGAGTTAGTGCTATGTTGAATCATACCCACTTGAAGCACTTCCCAAATGAAATTCGTAATGGTGGTCTTTTGTGAGTGTGTAGCCATATGGTTTGACGTTCATAGGTGGTGCACTAGGAAGTAGGGGAATGTGGTAATCATGGGCACTAAAGGGTGGAATGCTTTGTGGTGTTTTGAAATTAGTGTAATGGGTATGTAAGCTGGTTTGAATTTGTGGGTGTAAGGTAGGTGTGGAATACGAAATAATATTTTATATTTCAGATTATGTAATTTATAATATTTTTAAATTGTACTATTTGAAATATATTCTAATTTACGTAATCTACAAATAGTTTTAAATTGATTAAAAAAAGAGGTTGATTATTTTTCATATTATAGGATTGAAAGAAGAAAAACTGGGTGTAGGTAGAAATTACCTCCACACTTGTCTTTGGGTCTTTAGCTTGGGCCTTGGTGTATAACGGGTCTATAGCTTTTACTTCCTGCACCTCCACAATTTCTTTGTGCACCTACTCATTTTCGAATTGACCATTTAATCAGTCGCTGGATTATATATTCTGAAAACATCTCTGAACAATTTTTTTTGAACAGAATTTTCGGGAAGAAATTTCTAAAACATGATTTTTGGAACAGAATTTCGGAAATATATGAAATGTTATGTGTTGAAGTTGAAATTCATAAATCAATTACAATGATCATGAATAAATTCACAATATTCACTGAAGTTGGCTTTTTGATTTTTAAATATAGCCATAACAATGAAAATCATAACTTCTCAGGTTGGTTTCTTTAGTCCGAAACCAGTTTTAAATTTTTTCCATTCGGCTCTTTCTCGGGGTAATTTTGTGGTTCTTTTGGACTGGAACTCAACCTGGTTTTCAGTCCGATATGGATGAACCAGCATGTAGAACCCAGTTTCGATAACCATATTAAAGGCACTGATTTTTCTCTGCCATCAACTGTGTATATCATTTGCATTATTTTCTATCAGTGATTTATTTTTTGGACGGGTGGAAAAACTTGTCTGATAAGCCAGAAAGGGTATCACTAAAAGATTCCATATCACATTGCCCGAGAAGAGATATAAAGCAAATGAATGGAACAAATTGCGGTGGCTTTTTCTTCGTTGGAGTTTGCAGTGTTATACTACAGTAACTTTTCTCCTGACTACTTCACATGATAAATCAGGATAAAGGTACTCCTTTATTTCTTCCCCCATGTTAAATTTGTATGCTGAGAAAACATTGCTATGTACTGCTTCCTTTTACACCATATCATGACAACTTTAAATATTCCCAAATCATTCCCAACCTTAACTTGAGAAAGAAATGTGCTGATGATTACACGTAGTTCTAGGATGTTAGTGGATAAATTTCTCTAAAACAATTATAGGGGAAAATAAATAAGTTTTTCTACAATTTGCCATTAAATTGTGCATAGGTCAACATGGTGTGACATGATTCATAAACAGTTCTCCAAAAATATTAACTTCTCTGAGTTATGCTTAAATTAATTTCATGTTAATGAGATTTTTCCTGTCTCCTATAAACTGTTAGTAGAAATGTTTATCCTATTATATTTATAATGGATACATACTGTTGGAAAATGCAAGCTGCAATGATAATAATAATAATCTTGGAAAAGTGAAAACAAAAAGTTGTTAGTTACTCAGGAAATATAAAAAGTGGAAGTAATTAATAAGGTGGGATTAGGGAGTGAAAACCACAGAATCATCCACTTCTAGGAGAGGGCCACCTAAAATGTAGCCATTAGTGAGGTGGTGGGACGAACTCGTGTTTTGCAAGAAAAAAAATTGTGGGCCAATCTCACTTTGTGGTTGGTGGATTGTAGTAAACAATGGTGCAAGTGCAACCATTTTTTTTTTCTCTTGAGCTATTCATTTCTCCATCTTACTTTTACTTTTACTCTTAAGCGTATTTGGATGGAATTCCCTTTTGGACAAAGTTAGTTGATGTGAGAATGGATGAAAAACACTATCACGTGCCCGAAAGTGGTAGTGGTGCCTGTATTATTCTATTCCCTAAACATTAGTTTGGAATCCAACATATAAGAATGAAGATTCAAAAATTAATTTTCTTAATTTGGATTAAAAATTGTCTCAATATCTTATGTCAATTGGACTTTGTTCAGATTGATATTATGTTTTTCTTTTGAAAGACCCACCAACATTCAATTCAGTTCCTAAAAACGAATTATTTAGTGCAAGTAAGATTTACAAACTGAACCAATTACAGTCTAATTACGAAATTAGAGATCTTTTTAGTAACTTTTATATTTTTTTTCCTTTACTTTCAAAAGCTCAATCACGTGAACTCCTACCAACCAAAAGTGTTATACCATGGGGTAAGGAGGAGAAAATCAATATTCAAATCCTAATTTTATGAGTCTATAAGTAAATCTCATAAAAAAGTGCACACTAAAAAAGTATCAATAACAAAAAACGATATATATATATATATATATATATATATATATATATATATATATATATATATATATATATATATATATATATAT
>Ga0099822_1000791_pt1 | contig 32982 bp, 18 predicted proteins | sample CowpeawhiteBW_FD_76839 | JGI IMG/M metagenome (GOLD analysis project Ga0099822, IMG submission 76839) | Root nodule microbial communities of legume samples collected from California USA - Cow pea white BW | ecosystem: Host-associated > Plants > Roots > Nodule | place: USA: California | collected... | reverse complement strand
TATATTAAAAAAAATATATATATATATATATATATATATATATATATATATATAAATTCATTAATTTTGTACATATTATATGTTTTAATTAATCATAAAGTAATACAATTTAACAAGAAATGTTTATTTATTCCCCTATTACACGAAATGTTTCATTCAAAAACATAAATGCAATGCTAATAAAATAGTTTAGGAAGACAATAAACACAGTCCGTCAAGTGACGAAACAATGTGGATGACTTATACATGACTACAAAATTACATGGTAAACAACCTTAACATAAAAAAAAAAACATCACAAAGGAACATATCATCTGGACAATTGAGGGAACTTTTTGAATGTTTCATGTTGGCAAGTGGACAACAACAATAATCCTCCAACTTTAGAGGAGCAATCATAAATAGAGTATTTTATTACTAACTCCCAATTTCTTTCAAATAATATTTTTTTACATATTTTTAAATTATTATTTTTCTAAAATTGAAACAAAAGCTACATTCTCTCATCTATCACATTTCATTATTACTAAATCTTATTGTTCATCAAATTTGCATATTTTTAATTTTTAATAAAAATAAATTAATAAAGTGCATAAAGAAAAATAAATCCTGGCACCAGCTATTTAAATTTGAGTTTAATTAAAATTCAGAAAAATATATATATGATGGTACATGATGATGGTTGCGATGCTATTGTTCATTCATCACTTGGAAACAATCTTCCTCCCGCGATTGAAGGTTGTTTTTGGTCTCTCTCTATTCGATCTTCCTATGCCTCGTCGTTCCCGATTCTAGGGTTTCCGTTCTGATAACAATTTCTCCAATTCGATTTGGGGCACAGCACTAGGGTTTCTGCCCTGCCTGCCAGATCCGTTTTCGGATTTCCGCTTTCAGGATTCCCAGTCATTTATTCAGAAATTCAACATGTTTTGGCGCATGGCTGGCCTGTCCACGGCGTCGCCGGTGAGTTCCGAACTCTCATTCTTCAATTCTTGGCGCAAGCTGCGCCGACACTGATTCATGTGTTTTTGTGGTGGTTTCGGTTGTTTTCTGGATGCGGTTTTTGCTTGGATTTGTTTTTCCTCTGTTTCTCGGGAAGTGTGACCATGTGGAGCGTTATTGTCTTTAATTTACTCTACGGTGATCTCAGTGTCTTTTTTCTCCAATTTGTTTAATCAATCGGATGTTTTGAATAATTGAATTGGTGCATGTAACTCTGGACCTGATTGTGAAGCGATGGCTTGCGCTGTTTGGCCAGGTTGTAGTTAGTGCCACATCAGGCGAGGACACTGGGGTAGTCTCTGCATTTAAGAATTTTGGAAGTGATATATGGAGATCGATAACAGGAGTAAGGAGTGCGTGACTGATCAATGTAGTAATGCGGAGGAATTAATATTTTTGTTGTTTGTGGATAGATTGAATGAAACTAATGTTCCTGTTTTTACACGACCTGTGTTGGTCACAAATTTCAGTTATCTTTAAATAGGGTAAAAGAAGAAGAGCTGCCATTTATTGTCGAAGTATTTGATTTTAGCAACGATTTGTATATCTTTTTCCCTGTCTAAATATTTAATAACCGTGCTGTTCTTTCTACATTACATATTTTTATGGCGTATTTGGTTGTACGGAAATGTCTACAGCTGTTTATTTCTCCTCAATTTTAATGATATAGGTTTATGTTCTTGACTTGGGTTTGGTGTTATATGCATTGTTGCTGGACATTTTTTTTTTCCATAATGGATATGGGAAGATTTTGGAGGGCTTGTTTTCGTTGCTTTTAGTTCTTCTATTATTTGTAGTTAGGGGGGGGGGGGGGGGGTTTTTTTTTTTTTTTTTTGTTTTGTTTGTGTGGGGGTGGGGGGGGGGTGTGCTTCTTATTGTCTTCTGGAATTTGTTAGAAGGCATTGTACCACTGCTAATAAGTAACTTCTACATTTGTAACATTTTCTTTTTTATACTAGTGTTTACTAAGTTATGCCTTCTTTCTCTTCCTTCCGTCCTAGATCAGTAAAATATTAATTTGAGGATTATTTTTATGGTAAAATTAAGTTTAGTAGAAAAAAACTTAAGTAGTAACATCTGTAATGAGGACACTATGTGATCCAAAATGGAACAGAGAAGCACATTAGAGAACAAAAAGATGTAAGAAAAAAAAAATGAATGTGCTCAATTGTTATGCATACATGTCAGGGTGTCCCTTGTGATGGTTTGTAAAGGCTTGAAACCAATATTTATTGCCTGTTTCTTGGGACCAGAATAAATTTATTTAATTAAATTTTTGAAGTAATATAGGTGCCTATTGGTATGGTGATTTTACTATTTATTCGGTGTATTATATTGCAGGTGGAGACCATTTTGGATAGGGATAACTTTACTTTGGATGAACTACTTGATGAGGACGAAATTATTCAGGAATGCAAAGCTCTCAATAGTCGCCTTATAAATTTGTAATCCTCTTCTTTTCTTCTATTACAAATGTATTTCACATTTGAAATTATTGTAGTTTATTATTTAGTGCATGCTTTGATAACTACTGCATCCATTCTAAAATTATGTTTTGCATAAAAGATAAAAAATATCTCACTCTAGAAGTATATTCAGCATCCAAAAATATATTCCAAACATGCACCCAGTTGCTTTCCATTTTCTGTTTTCTTTCTCTAAGAAACTATCATTCGCAAGTGAATTATAATTTATCAGAATCATAAAAGCTGATTTATGAACAAGTACTTTTTGGATTAATATTATTGTTTACAGTGAGGATGAGATCAAGTGACGTGCTTGAATTCACTAAAGCGAGCCTCACTCTATTTTTTAACAATTTGGACTTGTGCCTCTACGTTTTAATTAATTAAATCAGGAAACAAAATATTGGTTTGATATTCCAATTTTTATCCTAATTTTACTTTGATAATCTGATCCAAAACTTAAAAATTTGTCATCTTGGCGGTTATAAGGAGTAGGGGTTAAGGGATATACCCGTTTTGCATGTCTTAATATTTATTATTGTGAAATAACTAACCATTGAGATAATACTCATTTACTTAGCTTTGTCTAAAAGTAAATCTTGTTCAGGAATCAGGAGAGTGAAGAAAGGATGGAGAAATTCTTCTATAGTATAACTCATACTAATGTAAAAAGGGTGGTCAGTGCATGAGGTTTTCATCATAGTAAACTTCTGAGATCACTATCTGTTATTTTTGTAAGGAAAATGATTTCATTCCTATAAATGTTTGGAAGTACCATTTTGTAAAAAAGAAAAGTCTTTTTTTACCTACATTTAGTCATCATCATAATAATGATTTAAAGTATAAAATGTACATCGTGAAATTGTAGGGCTTTGTGTAAAGAGAGTGGAGACTAAATTCTCTGAAGTTAATGTTGATATTGTTATGATGTATCACTAATACTTAAACATGAAGAGATAAACAAGGAAGTAGATAATGAAGTATTAGGAAACATGGAAAATAAGGAAATAGATGAACCAATCCTAAGTGATACTTAAGTGAGAAAATATGGAAATAATGCTTATTGTTTCATCTCTTAGCTGATTCGTATATTTATATGGGTTCTTATATCAAAGATTCACAAAATGATAGGAACAACCTATGATAGGGCCAATAGGGTAATATAAAAGATAAGTTAACTTCTTCTAACAAGTAACCTATTTAAACAAGTTAAATTCAGACACTCCTCAAACTGGAGTATACAAATTCTATGTACCAAGCAGAAGTATACAAATGGTATGTACCACGCTGGAATATATAAATTGAACCTGAGCTCTTCCAAAGAGTTAAACAAAATATTTGCATGTTGATTATTGAAGCCGACAAATTTCATGAAAATTTCCTTGTTCAACAACTTCTATCGAACAAAATGACAGCTACATTCTATATGTTTAATTCTCAGATGAAATACAAGATTGAAAGCAATGAAAATAACTGCCTGGTGATCACAATACACATTCATTTGATAAACTTCACTAAACTGCTTGAAGGAATTGTTTTATCCACAAAAGTTTACAAGTGAGTGATGCTGTTGTCCTATACTCATCATCTTTGACACTAGATCGACCAATCATTTTGTTTCTTGCTTTTCCAAGAAACAATTTCACCTTCAATGAAAACACAATATCCACTAGTGGATCAAATCTCTTTAGGAGATCTTACCCAATCAACATCACAATACCTAGTCATATGAGTATTTGCCTTATTTTCAAAAGGTAGCTTTTGTCTTGGAGCTTTTTTAGTTATTTGGGCATGCATAAAACAACATTCCAATGATCAAGTCGAGGAGTTTGCATAAACTTGTTAACCACTTCAACTACAAAAGATAAGGCAGGTCTAGTAAGAGTAAGTTTTTGAGCAAGTTTTCTAGGTATTTTGGGTTTGAGAAGGACTCACTTTGCTTTGCCATTAATTTCTGATTTGGATTGATACGATTATCCATAGTTCTACAATCAATCATGCCTATTTCTTTTAGGATATTAAGGCACATTTTCTTTGAGTAATTAAAATGCCCCCCTTTATGCAAATTGATGCATACCTTGACACTAAATTTCTTCATATTGATGCCAAACAATGTCTTTCTAGACTTAATTGAGTTTTTAATATTTATAATTTTGTTATGTTAGTTTTAATCCTTGTGTTGTCAATTGGTTCCTATCAGTGCCCCCAATTTACTACCTGCACGGTATATGATTTTCCCCCTAAATTACTTTATTAAGAATTGAAATGAAATATGTTTTCACTCTACTGTTCAATCACAAGTCGTCATATATTATAACTTTGTTAACTTTTACAATTGCTATTTTAAAAGTCATTTGAAGGATTAAAGTGAGTGAGATTGAATTTTTCCATTGAAGATGCATTGATCATCTTTGATTATACTACTTAACGAAGTTTCTAGGCAACATTCATTTTCACAAGTAGTTTGGACGAAAAGTTCCTATAGTGACATTATATTTATTGGTAAATTGAGAGGCAAAAATCAATGAATGGAAAAAGTAAGGGCTAATATTAATATAGAGAGAAATAATATAAATATGAAAAAAAGTTGAATGGAACTTAATTTTAATAGACTTTCGTACTTCCCACTGTATTAAAGTTGTAGACTTTGAGCAATTGCACGTCATTCCATGTTAATTGTTAGGGCAAGGGTTGTCTCGTTGGTGCAGCTCTTTCTCTTCTAAAGATGTAAATAAAATTGGTTTATCTCTGATTTCTGAATTATTTTAAAAGATTAAGATAATTGGTAACTGGGTTTTAAATTATACATTGGCTTGGATATCGATAACAAAGTTGCGTGTGGGGTTTGGGATCAATTATTCTCTTTGTTCTTTTCAAATGTGGTCTTTTATTGTGTAGTTATACGACCACACTACCCTTTTAATTCATTTGCACTGAACAAAGTACAATGTTGTTTGTTGCAGTTTGTCTGCAAAACCACAGGTTGAACAACTGATACGATACATCATTGAAGAAGCTCCAGAGGATGCTGAAAAGACGAGATCTTTTAAGTAGGATGCTCAAAATGAAGATTGACTAAGTTTCCTTTTAAGTGGATATTTTCTGTTAAACCTTATTGTTATATTTTTTTAACAGGTTTCCCTTTATTGCTTGTGAGATATTTACCTGTGAAGTTGATATCATACTCAAAACTCTTATAGAGGATGAGGAAGTAAGTCATCAACCACTTTTAAAATCTTTTTGGTTAATGTTTTGAAGTAGTTCTTACCTGATTCCTTTTTGGCAGTTGATGAATTTGTTGTTCTCCTTTTTGGATCTAAATCACTCCCACAGTAACCTACTAGCAGGATATTTTAGCAAGGTACTCATTTATTAAAACTAGAAGCTCACTGCCTGTGTAGTCAGGCAACACAATTTCTTTTGTGGTGGGCATTCTTGAACTTGCTCACAGAAATAAGTCTGCTGACTAGAGAGTTAACTTTTGCTCTCTGACTCCAAAGTTGTTGACTTAAAAATTAATCCCGTCAACTTGCCAGGCATTTCCTTTCTCATTGATATCAGGACTTAGCATTCTGTTTAATTTTTCCTTGTTCTCTTTTTAATTTAATTATTTTTTTGCATTTCAAAGTTCCTTTTACGAATAATCTTGACCATTGTATTTATTAAGTTCTTATGCTGCTAGGTAGTTGTATGCCTGTTGTTACGTAAGACAGTTCCTTTCATGCAATATGTTCAAGTAAGTCCACAACTTCTTATTTATTTTATTTACACGTATCCTTCTTGCCATGCTGTATGGTTACATTGAACTGTTGTGTAACACGATTATTGCAGACAATAATTTCTGTAAATAACACTAGTTGGTTGGTCTGAGGAACAAAAGATTTTTTTTTTGTCATCCTCTTTTGATGAATTATATTATGATTATGTCTTGATTCTGAAAAAAGAGAGCTGTGCTGATGCTTTATTGATTCATATTCCTCAAGTTTGTTACTTATTTTTGATCATCGATAAGAAATACAGATTTGTATATGTAAGAAATTGGTCTCTCGAACTCCTCTCTGATTTAGTATTCAGAACCCACAATTAGCCTTTGTTTGGTTGAAGGAAATAAATTAAGGGTGTGAAAGAGTAAAGAAAAGAAGTAGGTAAGAAATGGGTGGAAAGTGAGGTCATAATATGTCATAATATATTTTTTCCATGCTCAACCAAGTTTCTACAAGCAAAATCAATTTCGTAAGCACAATGGAGTAGCTGTTCTGTCAAACTCCATGCTCCTACTTTACCACGAATCTACACTACCCCAACTGTTCATACTCCTGTTTTCTCCATACACAACCAGTTTTTTGAACTTTTACATCACTCATCTCCAAAAAATTACCGGTTAATACTTTCTTTTTCTTGTTATTTTTCTTTTTTGTCTTGCACTTCTGAACAGTCCTTCCACAATTCCCTTATCCAAACCACAACCTTTCCACACTATTCTTTCCTTTTCTTGAATTCATAACACGATCTTCCCCACAACCAAGCTCAGAGATATTATGAAGTATACAAACTCTTTGAAGTCTGCTTTCTAACCTTCTTAGTCACTTCTCGTATTTCTCTAAATCCTCTCTTCCTCATCTTCACCCAAGTTGTCAAAAGTTTTAGTTCTACATAATGCACCAATTTATGTATAGGTAACTATTATGTAGGAATATCTTCAAGTATCGTGAATAAGTATTTGCAGTAATCTCCTTGTTTGATTATATTTTGTGATCTGCATTCTTGTTTGCGAATAATAGGGATTGGTTTCTCATAAATAGAAGGCCTTCCTCTTCTTTTGAACAAATTCCTCATTTTATAACTTTTTGAAATAAACAGTTGTACTGTGTTTTTGTGTGGGTTTTCGGTTGTACTTGTTTTGTTCATGCTGCCTCTTTAGGTTTGGATAAGCTTTTAGGCTGAGCTATCAAATGTATGTTCCTGGATATTCTTGTCTTTGGAAAGGGTACCAATGTTATTCTCCAAACATTAAATGATGTTAGATGTTTCTAGATGTTACCTTTTTGAAGAAACTTTCTTCTTTACCTCTTCTGTACAAGGCTTACACACTATCCAATAGGTTTTACCTGTCCCGTCCTTTTATCCATTGTCGATTCCTCATCATGAGTCTCCTAATCATAAGAAGATGAATCCTCTTCTTCAACCAACATTCTTGTTGATTCCTCTTTACCTCCTATCTCAGATCAGCGCAAGGCACGAAGAACTAATCCAACTTTACGTGGAGAACCTTTTTTTATTCATGTAAGCGTCTAATACCATGCATGCTCAAGATGAAAACTCTTGTTGGTTTATAGCTTTTAGGGTAGGTATTCAATCCACTCCAAATCCTTATACTATTTATAAGTGAGTTATAACTGTTTATCATATTTCCCTTTTGTATCTTCTTTGTCTTCCATTTCTATTCCAAAAAATTTTTTGTGAAACAATTGATCATCCTAGTGGTGACAAACCGTGATTCTTGAAGTATAAACTCTTGAACAAAATGGTACATGAGAGTTGGTTTGGTCACCCCATGTTTCTGTTATTATTTTTCTTTTTTAATATTTTTCATGTGATGGCAAATGATTGGTGTGCTTTGAGATGAGCCTACCTAAGATGTCATAGTACACAGTGATGTCTAACTCTAGTTTTATTAAAAAAATACTGTTGGGAATTCACAGCAGACAGCACAACAATACACTTGTCTCAGAGAAGAAGTCTTCCCTTCCATAAATTAGATATACAGTTGCTGTCCCAGTGACCATGGCCTCCCACAGAGAGTATTCACCGTCCACATGCTGAAAATTAACTCCGGAGACATTCTTACATAACCTACTATCTGATATGTACTGCTAATACGTAACTACCAACAGTTATTTTCAAATTATAATTTCGATCTTGCAGTTCCTAATATAAAACTAACTACTAGCAGTTATTTTCTGTACATAACAATTATTTTCTACACCTGTTCAACCTGGCAAGGCACCTCAAACAGAATTTTCGAGGAGCTTATGTGGTCTGGGGGCGAGGGATTTGTTTGGGTGCATTTGTATAATCTAAATTCAGTAGTAGTTAGGTCAGGTCTGCAGTGTGTTGTGAAATATCTTTTATGTGTGTTATGTTGTATTGAGATTAGTGTTTGAATGTTGAGTGGCTTGCTACAATTAGATTGTAATGTTAGGTAGTTTTCTTTGTTTTGATTGTGGACTTTGGCCGTTGCTTCATTGTAAGTTTAACTATGGGTCATATTAAATGTATGTTCTCTTATTCCGCTTTGCTTGCACATATGGTTATCGTTAAAATAGTTTATTATTTGTTGTACAGCTTTAAAGCTGCTTTTTGGCTGTAGCATAAGGGCATAATATGGATCCTTTTTCCTTTAGTTATACTTGTTCTCATTGTATATATTGAATACATCAGCTGAGGCAAAACTCATTGATTTGTGACATCCTTTAAATTGAAATACTATAAATGTACAATTAGATGTTGAGTCTCTGAATTGAAAAATACCTCGATGCTTCAATCTTGTTGTGGCTTTTAGAACAACTCCATGACGAAAGTGTGATATGTGTATTACATGTGAATGTGAAAGATATCCTACAGATTTTTCTCATTCCTCTCATGGCTATTATATTAGCACAACTGAACTAAAAGGAGTAATTGTGTTGGAATTGAAAGTGTACAATAAAGAATGTTACTTTATGGAACAATTTGAGGAATATTTCCTGGTGATATATATGTTTTAGTAATGGACTGAGTACATATTTTCGTGAGTAAATTAAACTTTCTCCCCTTCAGGTTTTCTCAAAACATGCCGACACCCTCTGCTTTTTTCATTGTTACAATGACCTCCCTTAAAGGTGTAATGTAAAATGGAATTCTTGTGTGTTTAAAACATAAGGAGTGCACATGTAATGATTTTAAACTTAAAAAGGGTGTATGTGTAATGTAAAAAGGGAGACAGTGTAATGTTTTTAAAACAGATGGGACATTTGTGTAGAACTAAAAAATCCTGGGGTGTTAGTATAATTCCATAAACATTAGGGGTGTTTGTTTAATTTACTCTATTTTCATTGATGTGTTAGCATTCATTAGGTTGCACTTATCAGTTTGCTGATCTTTGGTCCTTGTGGCTAACCAGGCTCACCAGGAAATTGTGAAGAAACTAGTTGACTTGATCGGAATCACATCTATCATGGAGGTTGGGTTTTTCACATTCATTTTATTTTAAATTGTTAAACTCGCCTATTAAGGGTTATATTTGCTGCTGTAAGTTCAAATCTTTGTTTCACTGGTATTTAGTGCCTAGACACCTGCATGGGAATTAGTGTTTTTAGATTTAGGAATCAATTACTTTCATTGGTGTGAATTTCTTTTCCTCTCTATTCTGTGCGTGTTTTTGTATATTTGTAATTTTATTGGTAATCTTTTCTTCGAAATGCCAGGTTTTGATACGTTTAATTGGTGCTGATGAACATATGTATGTAAGTCATGTGAATGCAATGCAGTGGATTGAAGATACTAATGTGCTTGAGATGATTGCGGATAAATTCAGTTCTTCAGTAAGTATCATCAGTTTTCTGAAGTCTATAGTGGAGGATCTGGATATGCTATTGATTCTAAATTTAAATTTGTTGGAGTTTGGATGAATTAAAAGTAAGAGGTAATTGTTTAAGTTGATATGTGAGGTGAATAAGTGAATTAAATATTTGCACACTGATGCTGTATGATTTTCTTTTTTCATATGGAACATATGATCTTTAAGTTTTTTTTTTCACTGTCTTTTTTTATTACTTTATACTTTAATAATAAATCATGGTGCCTCATTTGACTTGTATTAACCATTTTAATTCCGGAATGGTGCAGTTCTATCTGTATCATGTTCTTTTGCATTTGAGGTATTTTTTTTATAGTTGTCAATGGCACCATATAATGGTGCTGTTGCTGAATTATGTTGTCAAGTGGCTGGAACATGCATTAATGATTGTGCAACAGCCAGGCACAGTGCCGGAGCTTCTTTGAAAAAATTGGAGAAGTCAAAAGCTTGAAATAATGTTGGGGGAGCTAAAAGCTTGAAATAGAATTTTCAGGTGCCAAACTATAATTTAATGTATTTACTTTAAAAACTTAGAGAGAAATGTTTGGGGGAGACATGGTCCAAGATCTGCCACTTGCCAGACAAAACTGCAGCTGGAGTGAGTAAGTGCTGTTGAAGTGTGTTGAAAAAAGTGTACTTAATAATGAAAGAGGCTTATTTCCAGCTGGGGAGAGAGGGGGGTGGGGGGGTCAGTTAAGGATTTTTTTCCCTCTGAATCAGAATTGAAGCCCTCTCGGAGTCATTTTGCATGCTTTTTGTTACGAGGTGAGCATGAGCCAATCCAACCTGCTAGCTTGACCCAAAGTTGATTTGGACGGGTTGTGGTTCTAAAAGCAGGCGCGGTATATTTTTTAAGGATGAGGTTAGATTGTGTTTCTAGCCGTTTCCACATGGTTTAGTCGTAAGATTCTCTTTCAATTCCAATTTTTTTTGAATAATTGTTTTTCGTTTTTTAACCCTCATTAACCATTCTTATTCTAATTGGTTACAACAGCGGCCATCCTACTAGCCCACAATGACATTTAGTGGGTTGGCCACTTCACACGATCATTTGGGATTGACAACTGTTTCCTGTATGTTAATTTTTTGTTTATAAGGATTAGTTGAGGAATAACGGAATTTTATAAAAATGTTGAATCAAGGCCTAATAACATATTACTTGAATTACTATTAGAAATATATAAAACATAATTACATCAGAAAACCCAACTTAACTATGAAAGCATAAAAGTTTTAGGTTAAGAGCAAGAAATCATGTAGATTAAATTCAAAATATATTTGTGATGTATTTAGAATGTTCTTTTTGTCTGGACTGTTATAATATTTGTTGTTTGAGTTTTAGAACAAATATACAATGCCAATTTCTTTTTCACTTACGCTATTATTTTTTTTGGCACATAAGGATATCTTTGTGACTTATACTACACTTTTCTCTAACAAAACCTTCTTAAACTCCTATAACCTATAAAGATGAATACAGTAAGCACATACAATAACGAAGGCCGGCCAATACATTTTCACTGACTATACATTCTTTTGGTATGGCTTTTACAGGATTCTCCAGAAGTACATGCTAATGCAGCAGAAACTCTCTGTGCTATTACACGATTTGCTCCTGCCGGGCTTTCTGCAAAAGTCTGCAGTCCTAGGTAGATTTGTTTGAGGACTTGCTTTTTGTTATTAGTGCAATCCTAGATTAGTTTTCATCACTTGGAAGTTTATGCATCGCTATCATTAAGCAACTTTTTCATCATATATCTTCAGCTTTATAGGAAGATTATTCCGTCATGCCCTGGAAGTCTCTCGGCCAAAATCTGTTCTTGTGAACTCCTTATCTGTATGCATATCTTTGTTGGACCCCAAGAGACATACTTTTGGAGCTTATTATGCATATAATCGACAAATGACTAATGGATCTACTGTAACTGCAAATCCCGAGACTGTTGAAGGCATGCTAGAAAGCCTAGGTAAGACTTCTGAATCGCTTAATATGTTTTTTGGGAGAAGAGAAGTGCTAGGAACAAACTCTTGTGGGTTTGAGTTTATTGGAAATCACTGACATTTTGGTTCCACATCCTTATTTAATGAACATCTCATGATTTGTAGTTATCTATAAATTTTAATCAATAGAATAGTGTGTTAGAGAGTGTTTCGTAACACTCTTCATGGAGTTTATTGGTTTATTTCTTTCCAATTTCCTTAATCAAAAAACACCCCTTTCCCTCAAGCAAGAAATAAGTTTTATACTTTTCAATAAATTTTATACTCACATCTAGCATGTAAAATTCTTGTTACACTGATTTATAATTTTCATTTCACATTTGAAAATTGAGTTCACTTCAATTAGGTAAATTAATTCAAACATTAATCATGAGTCCATTTGTGTCTGTATCTATATTCTTTTTTCTGAATTTTTATGTTACTTTGTCTAAAGGAGAAAAAAAATGCTGATCTAACTCTTACTCTGCAGGTGATTTACTCAAGCTATTAGATGTTTCTTCCTCTGAAAATCTCTTGCTAACTACTTTTGGCAAATTACAACCACCTCTCGGTAAACATCGTCTAAAGGTAAACTAATTATTTGAAATTGCCCTGTTTGTATATTTGATTCGAAGACTAGTTTTGAACATGTACTGTCATGAAGGTACTATCACAAGTAATTGCCTTGTTTCACATTTGTGGTTCACGATCTTTGAAGACGTTAAAAAGTAATATTGGAGCTTTGCCACAAGTAATATTAACTGAACATTTATTTTTTCAGATTGTAGAGTTCATATCAGTCCTAGTAACTGTTGGTGGTGAAGCTGCTGAAAAGAAATTGATTGATCTTGGAGCAGTGCAAATAATTATACACTTGTTCTTTGAGTAAGTTTTGCAATTCTGGTATCTTGTGCCTTGTCATTTAATCTCATGCCTTGCTACTATGTTTGAATGTGGTAGGTACCCATACAATAACTTTTTGCATCACCATGTGGAAAACATTATAACATCTTGCTTGGAGAGTAAGAATTCTTCTCTACTGGAACATCTTCTCCATCATTGTGATTTTGTCGGGAAAATTATTCAGGCAGAAAAGCAATGCACGTTGGAAGCTGATACAAACAAGGTACATGATTCCTCTTGCCCCTTACGCACAAAATATTGTATTGCAGAATTTTTTTGCAAAATTGTTTTGTTTTGCTCTCTGATTTTGATACAATGTTTAATGAAAACTAAAAAAATGTTTTGGAATAAATAAATATTTTAAATGTTCTATATCTGAAAATTTCTTGCAGGCAACAATACCTGCCGAGGGCAAATCAGCACCGAGGATAGGATGCATAGGACACTTAACTCGTATAGCTAACAAACTTATCCAGTTAGGGAATAACAACGCTGTGATTCAGGAACATTTGCAGGTCTGTTACTATGTCTCCAGCAAGTTTTGTCGTATGATTTTTGAATGTTTAAACTTAGTTGTGATATTTGATCAATTCTCTTTCTTTTCCCAGTAAGTAATTGTCTGATTTTTTAACATGAACTTGAACAAAATGAATTTTAAAGGTTAACTACATAATCTTGAAGCTCATTTTCAAACTTCTTAAATTGTCAGGGAAATAGTGATTGGACAGATTGGTACTTGGGTGTTCTATCTAATCGCAATGCTGTGGAGAATGTCTATCAATGGGCTTGTGGGTATGTTGCTTTTCTGAACTGGCACTATCTTGTTATATCCCATGGTTAATCTGCACTACCACTATCTGAATGAGCTGAAAAATTAAGATTTGCCTGTTTCCTTGAATGCCATCATGGTCTTAGAAGTCGTGGTTGGGATCTTTGGAGTCCAGATATATATTCTAATATTTTTTCTTAACAGTCATAAACACAATGTCACACCAACCATTAGAGTCATCAGAGTATAATATACCTTTCTCAATCAAGAACAATGCTCCGATTAGATCATTGCTCACTGAGCAAGAGAACTTTGACCTCCAGAATTCGTAGTCCCTTTCCAAAAATCTTTCTTTGTGCCACCGTATGCTTTCTGATCTGTCACATGATGAAATACATGCTTGGAACCTCAAACTTGAGCACGATCTTGATTCCTGTTACTGAATACTTATTATTGTTGGGATTGAGTGTATTTTGATGTAGCTTCAATGTAGTTCATATTGTGGCTGTGTATTGGGCTCGTTTGATGATTCTTAATTAATTTATTATTACAGGAGGCCAACAGCGTTGCATGACAGAAATAGGGATAGTGATGAGGATGATTATCAAGACCGGGACTATGATGTTGCGGCATTAGCAAATAACTTAAGTCAAGCCTTCCGTTATGGCATTTACAATAATGATGACATTGAAGAGGTACAGTGCAGTTATTTCAGGGGACCTCCTGTCTGCCTGTAGCTGAATGTGCATTTCCTATTGTCATTTGTTATATAGCTCTGAATGGAAGAACGGAAATATGTGGAATTCTTCTGAGATTATTAAGAATCACTTTCTGATATGGTGTTGGTTTATGCTCACAAATCCCTTTGAATTGTTTTCTTCATAGTGGCCAGAAGTACATGAAATACCTAGAAAATTTATTTCTATAGTGTTATAAATATGAAGAAGATTAACAGAGAATGGAATAGCTCAGTCTGGGTTCAAAAGAACTTATGTTGGGTAGTAAAGGCAGTCCACAACCTTTTGAGAAAGTGATTTGCAACAGTCAAATCCTTTCCATTCTTAGCTATAATCACAGCAGAGTGAATGCACATAGTTTTGCCAGTATTTTTTTCAGTTATTTTTTGTATTGGAGTTGTTACTTATCTACAGTTAATAGATTGTTGTTAGAGTATGTAGACCAGCTGATGTAGTGACCAATTTGTTCATTGAGCATTGTGGAATGATAAATTCCTAATGCTGATTTCATTTTTAGGTGGTGATAATTCTTTATTATTCTCCTGTTTATTGTTGTGGTGATACTACTGCTTATCGGATTCTGTCATTAATAGTTCTATGCAATAGCTATTGATTCCTGACCAATGTATGTGTGTTTCAGGTTCATGGCTCTCTTGAACGAGATGATGAGGTATACTATTTTCCTCTTTATATGATAAAACCCAGTCCTGGAATTGAATTGAAGTGAATATATAGTTGAATATGTGCAGGTTAATGCTTAAGATAAATATGTTTAAAGATGGAATGAACATTCTTTCTTGGGTGTCTTGTACTGACTTGAATTCCTCCATCACATAAATTTTGCCTATCTGCAGCTTTGTGCTGAGCAAATTAATGGCTTTCATCATACAAGTCTGCGAGTGTCTTTATTTAGGGCTGATTTCTCATGTTCATGTAAATTGATAGATTTCACTAATGTGTCTTAGGGTTTTTGGTTGAGGTTTGATTTACTATTATGATAAAATATCTAACAGACTATGAATCTTGCAGGATGTCTACTTTGATGATGAATCTGCAGAAGTCGTTATATCTTCTTTGCGGTTGGGAGATGACCATGAAAGGTAAATGGTGTGCTTTTGTTGATCGTACGTGTCAGTTTTCTACTTTGAATTGAACGTCTTGCCTGGTTTTTCCTCACATTCTTGGGATGTATACCTTATGGCATGGCATATGCAGTGGATCTCTATTCACGAATTCCAACTGGTTTGCTTTCGAGGAGGATAGAGATCGAGTAGCGAATGAGCGCTCAACCGGTTCCCTTGCTTCTCCATCACCTAATGCCGAGGAGGGTAATGTAAAAGCCAGTGATGATGTTGCTGGTGAGGATGAGGAGTTAGCTGACACTGCAACATCTTCTCCAGAAGCAGGATCAAAGTTAGAACATGGTGGAACAGATAAACCTGTTGAGTGGGTTGAATGGAGGGAATCTTCAGATGCCAATGACCCTTCTGATGTTCTTCCGAATGGGGAAATTGGGAACAATGATCCTGGTGCAACTGAATCACCATCTCCATCATCCAGTGTTGCAGAAACAAACGATAAGCAGTTAGCTACTGATTTGCCATCAGCGTCTCTCGATAACTCCACCATTGTAACCTCTGAGACAACTAAAACAGTAAGTGAAAATCCAAGTTCATGTGCACCGACTTCTGTGGATGGGTCAGTCGCCGAGGTTGGAGGAAACAGTAACAAGGACACAACTGAATAGATAATGTAAATTCCTGTGAACTGGCTTGGGTAGCTAATCATGCAAAATTAATCAGGTGGGAAAAGTACATCCTGGAGTCTGGCTGGGCAAGGGCATTTAGACCTCTCTGCACGCTTTTTTTTAATAGGAGTATTAAATTTTTATTCCCACCAACTTCTGAAGATATAAATTCAATGTTTGACGTGGCTTTATTAGCTCATGCTGTTAGGTGCTACTGAATTCTTCACCTGTTCATATCAAATGTTTAGCTCGCCCAATTAGGTGCTACTAAATTTTCCCCCTTTTCGTATTAACTGTTCATATAAATACGTCTCTCCGATCCGAGTGTTTCGGTATGAAAATGGGTTCCTTGCTTGACTTTTTCAATCGCTCAAAGTAACCTTGCATGATGATTTTTATAGGAAGTTCCTTGCCCAAGCTCAAATGATGATGAGTCTTTAGCATTGAAGAGTTTGAGATGGTTGCTGATAAGGAGTTGAACCTCAAGCATACTGAAAATGGGCAAAAGACCAAAACATGGGGGGTAGGGGAGGACGTTCTGTAATTACGAGTTTTCTGAGATGAACAAGATTCGTTTCATTGTTACATGAACCTTCGGGTTCTGAAACTTGTATTCACTTGTCCCAGTATATTGTATAAGTTAAGTTGCTTCAGAATCAACTTAGGAAACACTTCCTGGTTGGGTTTAACTAGTTACATTGAATTTCTATGCATTGATCATTTATGAGTAGTGTTTCAGGATTTACAATATATTACTCTGAACATGATAGTTTGATTGAATCCATTGTCTTCAATTTTGGGCATAAATTTTTCAGTGATAGATACTCATACAATATGAACTACTGTTAATGGTAGTAACATTTTTCGTACTTAATTCTTCCTGTTCAAACCCAAGTGCTGGTAAATGGCGTAAAATAAAATTTCTCGATCGTTAAATCAACATTCAATTTAAGACTGTTGGATACGAGAAAATACATGATTATCTCAGTTTTAAATTTATGCAGGAACATATTATGATAGAAAACTACCTTAATTGTCTTTTACACTATTTTTTATTACTTAAATTCTCACTAATTCATACGATAATGACGAGTTCCCGGACCAAATTCAGCGTAAGTTCCTCAATAGTGTCACACTTATGTGGGCAATGCCTGAGTTGATGGTACAGCATAGATAAAAGCCCACACCAAACGAGGATGAGGATTAGTGCATGACACTTTTGTAGTGTCAAAGGCTTTAGATCATTGGAACATTGAACTGTAATGAAACATGTGGTATTAAAGTCAAGGGAATTTTTTATTCTGGATTTTTGTAGCCATTACCTAAACTTTTTTTTTTTTGCTGAAAAAACCATTCCAAAATTTTTAACATATACAACCATGCAAAAACTAAGAAATTATTTATAATAAAAAAATGTAATCGATACATATAATTAAAAGATCACGGACGGACATTCAACTCAATGTTACAATTCGTATACCAAAATTGAGGAGGTACAATGTTTTCATTGCGTCATCTCACAACTTAAGAGGAAGAATCGAAACTCCATTTCGTGCTTCAGGGCTACGTCCCCACCTCCCTAGACGAGGTTCCTGCAGACAAAACACTCTTAAGTGACACAAGAAAAACCACTAGTTCTAATGCGGTTATAATGGCAGGAAAAGAGTAACAATTAATCGAGATAATAACTGGATATTCATTGGTACAAATATGCTAATCAAATATTCACAAGGAGGGTAAACTTCACCTGTCCAACTCCAGCAATTAAGAATTCTGCTGATTTTGCAAAAGCCAAGGTATTCACAAATCCAACCTATAATGCAAAAAGGTTTAATTAAATGCCAGTGGATTATTAAACTGCAAATAACTCGGTACAAATGTAAAGGCAATACTAGAAATATAACGAATGACGTGTTTGGAAATTAAGTTTGACTTCAATAGTAAAATTTACTTATTATGTAAAACTAAAAAAACATTATGTACAAATTGACAACTATATAGTGGGAGCAGGTTTTCCATGTTGAGTATCTACCATTCTGAGAAACCTTAACGATATTACATGGCATAAGAGTAAGGTTTGTACAGAAGGGGAGATAATTGCTCAGAGTAGTACAATACAGGGCTCTACAGAGAACCACATTCAACAGGAACAAAATCAAAAACAAAAAGCAAAATCCTTTTTTCCGCAGAGACTATAACTATAATCAAAATCGAAGAAAAAACTTTCTAGGAAAAGTAGCTTGAGTTTAACTGCTATATCGTTCACTTACCAATGGCACATTATGAAGAGGTTTAATGTCTTTTGTATCACTTTCAATTGCCCATAATCGAACAGAACCATTGCCAGCCCCAGATGCTGCTAGGTCACTGTTTCGACAAACAGTGACTGCACTGACCCAAGAGGATACTGACGCACAATGATGGTTCTCAGGATGGTGGTAACCATTTTCTGCATGTTGAAGACAACGGCATCACTTTAGGATATTAAGACAAGGGTAAATGTATTACAAACTCACACCTTTGAATTGTAAAAGTAAGCCAACAGCAAAATGCGATGCTCTTTGCTATTTCTTGAGAAAGGAGTAAGGGAATACAGAATCATGGAGGAAATAAAACAACACTCTCAAAGAGATAAATGATACTCGTACACTAACTCGTACAACACAGTATACAGCAGACAGTGAAGAGAGATTATTATACCATGTAATAAATGATGTAAGAAAGATATTCACAAAAGTGTTGTATCACATTGTAGTGCTTGTGCATCACAAAACACTTTCAGAAAAGTGAAAAAGAAAAAATAAACAAAAGATGTTACAAACATCATAAGTATATTCTATCTGACATAAGATAATTCACACTGCTGAAGGAACTGCCAATATTGAGACATTTGGATTAAAAGGAAACTTGTACAACCATAATAGTTTACCTATGTTGCCATTGAGAAGACGTTCACTGTCCTTTTGGTCAGATTTCATGTTATCCACCAGTAAGGCATGAGCATTCCTCAAAATGTAAATAGGCTTCTTTCGCATTACAGTCCAAAGCTCAATGCCTCCATCATCCGAACCAGACAAGAGTTCATCATTATTAACAAAACAACAGCATTCCAAGGAGGATGCAGGAGCACGAAATACAAGACGTGACTCTTCATGAACCTAAATTAGGGAGAATACACGAACAATGGTTAAAAAAGTCAAGTCTAAAACAAAAATTGGAATAACCCAAGAAAAAAGTAGTTAGCTGGCAAAAGTTCCAACTTAATCACTTGAATATTTTCCACACGAAGATAAAAAAAGAAAAGAGCAACAGTATAAGAAATAAATAAACACTTAACATACATGATAGTTGATAGCCAAATACTTAAATCTTGATATATTTATAAGATTACCTTAAACAATTGCATGCTACGATCACGTCCAGCAGTCAGTACCCTTTCTTTGCGTAAGCAATCAATACTTAATACTTCACTTTGGTGACCAAATAGAGTATTCATGTAAGTTCTGTCTTCAACATTCCATATCTTAATTGTCCTATCAAATGAACCTGAAAAAAGTTCCGAAGTTCCCTGCCTAAAAGCCAGACAAGAAACAGGGCCCCTATGACCTGGAAAAGCCTGTAAAAACAATTGCAATTCAATATCAGCAATCCAATCGACAATTAGACAGTCCAAAATCTTCAAACAATTAGCCCAATCAAACCTATGATTTTCGAAATATTGAGTGTAACGTGTTAGCAAGGACAACTACAAACCAAAGGAAGCAAATTACTTCACATTTTACTTTGTCAAACCCTGTGTAGGATCCTGTTTACATTCAAATAAGTTCACTATCCAGAGAAACACAAAATTTCTCAATGACTTTAATCTAAGCAAGGCGAAACATACAACAATAGCAGTAAAACATTTTTATTCAAAAAAAAAAAAAATAAAACAAAATACACATACAATCGGTCCAATCCAAACAATCAGTAAACAATAAACCAACTACTATTTTATCTGCACAAATAACCAGAATAAAACATGCAATCCACCTTTCATACTACATTCCTACCATTCATTTGAAAGAAAAAAGAAGCACCTGAACATGCTCTCTGGTACGAGTATCCCATATATGAATATGGCGATCAAGTCCTCCAGTCGCCAAATACCTACCATCCGAGCTAGCAGACAAAGCCAATACATGCTTACTCTGCTTTGTAGCCGAGCCTTGCGGATCCTTCAAACCATGAGATTTCAACACCGAATCACTGGGCCACTTATACCGCTCAAATTGCCCACTACTCACATCCCACTGCAGAATTACTCCGTCCTTCGACGCCGAAAAGCCCTTCGAATCATCCTCAGACAGGGCCACCGCTGTAACGCTCTGTCTGTGCTTCACCAACACCCTAAACCCTTCATCACTACTTACTTTAACCCTAAAATAACAAACAAACAAATCTTAGACTTCCATCAAAATCTAAAACGCAAACACAAACAGTTGGTGAAGAATGAAACATACTTTGAAGCAATGCTTCTTCTGACGCGACCACTTTCCTCTTGTTGCTCCTTTAGCAACTTCTGAGCTACGAGTGAGTCTCTTGCTCCTTCTTCGTCTTCTTCATCACCATCTTCTTCCTCGTCACCGTCCTTTTGTTCTTTATCTTTCTGCGCTATTTGCCGAACCATTCGGATATAGTCTTGTGCGATTCTCTTCCGCGCCTCCGCACCTGTTTCTACCTCCTGATCCTCACCGGAGCCGTCGTCTGCGCCGGCGAAGAAGCCATCTTCATCAAAATCGCTTTCTATCTCGGCATCTTCTTCATCGTCGCGGTCAAGTTTGCCATTGGGCTTTCGGCGTTTTCGAGAATCGCTGGAGAAGAACGGGTCATGGCTTTTCTTCTTTCGCGGCATGATTCAGATTCAAAAGGTTCGAATTTACGATACAGAGAGTGTTTGTAGGGTTTTTGAGAAGAGATGCGACTGAAGAAGAAACTAGGGTTTAAGAGCGATACAAAAAAAACATAGTTTGTGTTTATGGACTCCAAACATTATTTTAATTTTTTTTATTTTCTTTCTATAACAACAAAAATGGCTTAACTTTAACATGATTTCAAACTTTGTCTTAACTTTCTCGTAAAAACAGGGGAAATTATTTTGTTAACTCAACTTTATTTTCTATTTAATTACTTCCAATTTCAAATATTTATTTTTCATTGGAAATAATATTCCTAATTAAGAATGTTATTCTTAACAATAAAATATTATATTGGAGAGAAATATATTTTAAGTTTATATTATTCAGATTGCATGCATTGCAAGATTATGGATTATGTATATATACTTTTACATGATTACTAAGTCCAGCATTTTCTTTATTTAATATTTTTTTCAAGAATAATGAGGAATATCACATACATATTAATGTGAATTATGTTCTCTTGTTTACTTTTCCTCTCTTTTCTTTCTTAAGGCATGTTGATAATAATAAAAAAAGAGTAAAAAAAGGAAGAAGAGGTTAACAAAAGAATATTAAATTTATTTAATTAAAAATAATAAATAAAAATTGAATAACTTGAAAAAAAATTGTTAACAATAATAATATTTCATTTCTTATACAAATAAAAGTTAAAAACAATAATATTTAACAGTAATTACGATAGTAATTCATATATTTTATAATTTCAAGTTTATATAAGGATTTCTTTTTAATTTTAATAATATATTTAATTGCAATACAAAATTCATAAAAACATTAAAAAAAAGGAATTCAGTGGAACGAAAATAAACTTTTCCACTAATTAAAAAAATAACCATTAACATCTAAAATATAATTAAATTACGCGTAAAAAAACTCTCTTTTTTTCTCTCCACTTTGATTTTAGATTTTAATTTATCTCACCTTTTTAATTTGTCAACGGAAAATATGTTTTTGACAAAATTTTATTTAACATTGACAAACAATTATTTTTGATAAAAAAAATTCTAAAATTCTAAAATTTTATTTTTATAATTTTCATAAAAAAATATAAGAAATTATTTTATTTAATAATTTTGTCAACTTTGTCAACAAAATATTAATAAAAAATCATTTTCTTCTCAGACACCGTTCATTTATTTATTTACTTTGTGTTCATTCTCCTATTATTGTTTTCTTGGCACATGTTTAATTTATTCTCTAATTCCTTTATCTAACATAAAATTCCAAATTTTACAAGTTGTTTGTTCCCGTTTTTCCTTCATGATCATTGAAAACAATTCCAAATTTGTATAACAAACAGTTGATTATGTGAGATTGGAATTCACGATCCTACGTGATTAATTTAAAAAATACAATGAAATTTACTGTTCTCAGTTATTTTTATAATGGTTACAGTGGTAATTTTTTTATGAAAATTGTTTGATTTTGTACATTAGACATATGAGCCAAATATGTTTATTATTTTTGCGAATCTCATGTCATTTAACTGTAAAAAAAATATTATAGCTATTAACTCAACTTTTAATAATTACATTTAATGCATATTATTAAACTAGAGGTACAGAAACGTAAAGTATTATAATTATAAGGGTTAAATATGTTTTTGGTCCCTCAACTCTCAGCAAATTTTTGGATTAGTTCCTCTTTGAAATTTTATACCAATTTAGTCCTTCATCCTTATAAATGCGTGAATTTAGTCCTTCTTACCAAATTTTGTTAAGTTTATTTGACATTTTAAACGTATTTTATGATAATATTTTCGTTAACATTGAAGCAAAAATGTATCAAACGGTGTAAACAATTCAAATATTATCATGAAATGCGCTTGAAACGTCAAATCAACTTAACAAAAGGACTAAATCCACGCATTTCTAAAGATTGATGACTAAATTGGTATAAAGTTTCGAAGAGGGACTAATCCCAAAATTTACTAAAACTTAAGGGACCAAAAACATATTTAACCCTAATTATAATGGTGAAACTTTTTATCAAAATTATTCAAATGACTATATTTCAAAAAAAATACCAAAAGGAACAAGTCGTGTTAGTGTGAAGTCGTCTTATTATGTTTAACACGACTTTTAATTCAATTTATATCATAATACATTGATACAATTTTATAACAAAATTATATTAAATTTACACCATTTGTTTATTATTATGATTTTTTTTAAAATTTGTTAATTTCAATAATTAACAAAATTTACACCATTTTTATTTTGTTTGTCATTATCATGGTTATGTTCCTACTTAAAAATTGATAATGATTGTGATAAAGTACTAAGATGTAATAACTTTAAAATCTACACTCTTCTAAATATAACAATGAATAACACGTTGAAAATAGTTGTTGGATTCCAAATTTACCATGACAAATATATTTTCACCTCCAAATTAACCAAACAAACAAATTCTTATAAGTGGATATTATCCATAACAAGTACAAAATACAAAGGTCATTATAAGACAACATTACCAAACACATGCATGTTCATGTAAAACCTTTTATTAATGACCACTGTGTCGCATTTACTACAACATTCTTCATTTTTTTTAGATTGAGCTCACAACACCATCTTTTGAAGATTGTTTGGTGGGTAGAGTAGACAAAGTAGCTGAATTTCCATTCACAAAGTTACAATGAGCTCGAATCTCTCCCTGTGTTCCTGTCAGCACTTGTATGATGCTCATTTTTATCATTGAAGCCTTAAAATTTTCATAGAAAAGAGTTTGGTTATTGCTGAAGTTGTTCACAATGGGAATAGTATCTGCACCGGTGGTGGAAAACAACTCTTGATCACTCCGAAGCAACCCATTTTGAAGTTGAAGATTGGAGTAGTAGTTAGAGTCAAGTCTATCAGGAGTGCTTAAGTCCAAATTAGTGAGATTGGTTCCAGGTCCACCATTAGGGCAAATTGCTTGAAGTGCTTGTAGCAGGGTTGTGTTAAGAGTTGGGTCAGGGTTTCCAGTGCTGTTGAAATTGTATAATCGATTCACAAAAAATCTGCATTGAGCTCTGCCAATTGTATGAGCACCTGAAGAGGAATTATATATATGTAACATATTATACCAATTTTGTTAAATATATGTTTCTTAGAATGCAAAAAATATATTTACCTGAAAGTGCAACTAAATCAATTGTGCTAAGGTTTTGCCTTTCAAATGCAGATTTGAGTTGGTCGAGAGAGAAATTGGGACCAGGAAGATTTTGATTAGCAAGATCGAAACTTGCGTTTAAACTGTCTCTTCTTCCCAGAGGAACTTTCCAATCAGGACCATGAGCCTAATAAGTAACAACACAAACAAATTTATATATTTAAAAAATATTTAAAATTAATTTGTTTGACTTTTATAAAAAAAAGGGCAAAATTGTCTAAACTTGTATTTTCTTTAACTAAAAATTTAAGATGATATTTTTTATGTAAAGTACATAGGACTGTGTTATTTCCACCCTGTTTTTATGAGTTCATCCACCGATTCTTTTGGTTATGTATCTAAATACTGTTTCCTTTAAGATAATCCTATCAATGTATTTTTCGAAGGTGAACTTAACACATGTATAGTGAGAATAGAGAAGCCTTGAACATATTTTAAAATATGGGCTTTATATTTATAGACTTGGGCTCCAGGCTCAAAGGCAAGTTGATTATTGTCCATGGATCCACATCTCCCAATAAAACTTTAAGATGAGATTCAGATTTACAATATAATAAATTTGAATGCTTATTTTCTTTAAATAAATTTATTTATCTGATTATATGTTTTTTGTTATTTTTTTAAATAACAAGTGGAATTTCTGGGTAATGTTTTTATACATAATTATATCTATCTTAATTTCTTTAATATTTTTTCCTATTTTATTTAAAAAATATCGAACTTATTTGATTAATGTTAAAGTACCATGATACATTTGGCATCTGGATTCGTTTATTTCCTTCGGTTAAAAGTAACAATAATTATATAAATTCATTACAAAAATAAAAACTAAAAAGAATGACTTGTTACTTTTCTTATAAACAATTAGATTATATAATAAGTAATTTATGTTTTAATTTTAACAAGTATGTACTTTGAAATAAAATATGTTATTTCGAAATTATCCAAATAATTGATGGACACAGTGCTGCTACCTCTGTTAGGATGTCTATGATTTATACCAATACATCAGATGTCCCTTATATAGAATTTTTTTTTCAGATTTTTATATTATATTTAGTTATGAATAGTGTGTAAGATAAAGAGAAATAATTGCAAGGTAATATATTTAAAGAAAGATCTATCTATTTTTTTTTTTTTAAGTACACGAAGCTTCCTCCTACCATTCAAAACCTAACGGGAACTATATAATCCTTTGCCATTATGTTTGAATAATTTTAACGTTAATGATAATATCTTTCTCCTTTTTTTATTTAGATCTTTTACTCTTTAACATGATTTAGTATGAGTTATTAATTAATATATTATTATTAATTTTATTGAAAGGATTAATGATCTACATTAAATTATATTAAAAAATATTGATGAAAATAAAAAAAGAGAATCAAAATATAATTTTATCGGTTTTAACAAGACATATCAATACTTTTTATTCATATGGCTCACTGTCATGTTGTTCTGTCCATGGAAAGATATTACATATCACAAATTGTGTGATGAGTTTTTAGCCTTAGTACAAGGATTTATTGTAGTACCATAGGATCTGACATTATTGAGGACTCACAAAAAATCTTGACAATAACACCACAACAACTCACTAGCTCATATCTAAGTTAGTTCACATATGCATTAAATAAAAAGAATACTCCTAAATTTATTATCATCTGCAAGTTAAGTATAACCGAGTATTATTGAAGTCACATGCCCGATAAAGATAATATCAATTTATTTATTTTATTTTATAAATAAATTTTAGAAAGTTGAATTAAACTTAAAAATATATTTTTTAATTATGAAATTTGAATACTAACTTTCTTTTCTTATAATTATTTTTCAAGCCAAAAGAATGGGAAAATTGAAGTTTTAGGGCGAGATTTGTTTATCTTATTTGAATTACATGATTAGTTAATATGAGTGATAGAGGAAGATAAGCATAGTTACCAGAACAGAAGATATCTCAGCTGCAAGAGCAAGAATATCAGCACAGGAGACAACCCCAGGACATTGATTTTCTACTGCTGTCTTGATCTCATTAACAACATCCAAACCTCGTAAGCTGTTGTTATTTGGCCCTGCACCTTGTTCACTCACGATCGTGTCAGTGCTGTTCAAAAGAACTGATGCATCACACCCCTGTCACACACAGTGATTACTAAGATTTTTCAAAGATGCTTTATAAAAAGAAAATCAACACAAATGGTACATACCTGAACAAAGCAATCATGGAAGTGAAGTCTTATGAGACTGGCGAGAATTCGAGGATCGGATTTGGAGACATTTCTGAGAACTTCACGCACAATAGAATGCACCCTTGGACACGTGTCTCTGTAGAATGAGTTATCAAGCTGTGCATTTGAGAAGCGTGGTGATGCTGCCAGCAAAACCACCGCACAGAAAAGTGCGACTTTCACTGTGAAAACACTGAAAAAACTCATTGTTTCTTGTGTTTTGAGCAGTGAATGTGATGTTGTTATGAGCTTCCCCAGATGCTTGTGGTCTATTTAAAGAGACAGAAAGAAGAAAGAAGAAAAGAGGAACGTGGTTTAGTTTTATGATCCGCTGCTGGTGGGTTCAGATTTCAATCATGCTACCGCGATTAATGAGAAAAGTCAAATTTGGTGTTTCTGAAATTTAATAATAATTCATCCATATATTCACCATGCTACACCTAGACCAGGTTGTTTAAGTGTGTTCTCTCTCAGTAAAAATAAATTAACCAGAACTAAACACGTTAATATATGATATGGTGAACTCTGATTTTGACCAAAAATTTGATGAGCTAATATTTATATAACTACATTGATGTTTGAACTTAACCAGAAAAATATTAGATAAAAAAATAATGTTTGGTTTGAATGAGGATAGAATTAAATAATGATCACAATTACCTATCTTCGTTCCGAACAAATGTTCATATGTCCATTAGTTTCTACTCACTCTTCCTTTATTTATTTTCTCTAAGTGGTGTGATTAAATTGACTTGGATGATAAAATTGAACACATTAAAATATGGATCCTTATGATTCTTGCACAACAATTGATGTCTCTGTATATATTTAATTTTATTCCATTCTTATTTCCTAACATGTGTTTACGATTTAGTTTTTTTTAGTAAATGCGATTTTCTTCACTACTAATTTTTGTAGTTGACTATATATATTTTCTACCTTATATTTTCGTGTGTAAATATATATATATATATATATATATATATTTATATATATATATATATATATATATATAATTTTATCTTTTTCATCGATAAAACGTGAAAAAAAAAACATTCTTATCTCCATATCAAAATTTAACAGGTATCAAAATTTTGTCTAATCATTACTAAATTAAAATTTTTTATAAAATAATAAAAGATTACGGTAAAAGAAACGTAATATTATCAAATATTCAATATTAAGAGATAATTGTTTCTTTAATATTAAATATTTATAAATAAATTATAATTATGATTGTATACATTCAAAATTAGAATACCGACTGAAATTTTGTGAGAACCAAAACATTTATTAAATTTACAAACGTTAATGAAACCTAGTTAATAAAATTTAAAAATATTTTTAAAAAATATAAAAAAAAATATTCAAATTAAAAAATATTTTAAATGTATGTTTACTTCAATTTTTAAAATTATAATGAAATCCCTATTTTTATACATTAACAAAGTTATAATACATCACTCTATCAAAATCACACAAAGAAAAAATTAAATTATTAATAATAGAATTTTAACATATCTTTTATATTTTGAACTTCAATATATATGTTGGATTCTAATAAAAAAAATTCATTACAATTATATTAAATTATTATATTATAATAAATAAAATTTATTTATACAATTATAATAATAAAATTATATGTACCAATGTGTACATCCCATATCTATACCCAATTAATGTAGGGATTCATTGTCAAAACAGAAACATATTAAGACAATACTTACAAAACGAATTTATTTGTTATCCCTAATCTCAACAAATATAACAATCAAACATTGTTCATTGTATGATTAATCCTTTAATACATGTTAACTCAAACAATAAAATCTTAAATTCATTATTTTGTATACATTGCAAACTAAGCGCATTCGAAACTAACAATTATATACTCCATCAAGTTATCTTCCACACACCCCAAATATTAAAATAGAAAAAAAAAAATATTTGCATTGTAATGAAGGCAACTTTACGAACAAATTCCTATGAAACACAAACACACCTTTGCATGGCACTTATGTAAGACCTTAAAATCTTCACTGGAAAAAAAAAATGTAAACTATGGAAGAGAATAGGGAAGGCTTTACATAAACACTTCAAGATAACACTTTTCTCCCATTCTTTTTTACTCTTCAAATTAATACTAAAGAAATAGACATTCATTACTTACCTTAAAAACATGACATGTATACCTTATATAAAGTTAAAGATAAACATGGTTATTCACAAGACAAAATTAATACATCCAAAAATAAGATCCATGGTCATTATTATCTAAGACTATAGAAATGGAACAACTAAATTATTTATAAGAACTAAAATCAATATTTACAAAAAGAAAACATACAAAAATATTTAACCCTTAATTTAAATAAATTTAACGATTATCTACAACAATGCTACGTACAGTAACACAAAGTTCACTTATTATACCTATTACTATTTTGTTCAACATTGAATCAAGACTATGATGAGAGAATAAATTTAATTTTCCTCTTTACTTACGAGTGTATGAATGATTAATATATAATTGGATTTCCTTTATTGAAGTTCTGGAAAACTTTAGTTATAATGTTATTTTAACAAGGAGCATATTTCGGTTGGTGCGTCTAAGAGAAAAAAGAGAGAGGAAAAAGACACTATTTTTACTTTCTTTGGAATGTAAATATTATTGAAGTAGTTTTAATATATTATTCATTGTTTTAACCTTTTACAAGATGGTCCATGGTTCCACAAGTGTTATTTATTTAATGGTATTCATATAATTAAGAATACAATTTAATTTGAAAATTTAAATTAATTATTTACTGAAATTGAAACTTTAATTATAATATTAAGTATTTAAAATTTAGAACATACATGTAAAAATAAGATATTCCTACAAAAGCAACACATGGGGTCCATTTCTTTGTTGATAACTTTTTCTTTCTGAGCTCACGTTATTAACCTTGCTTTTTGTGGCGTCCATATTTAATTAGGGTTCTTTGTATTATAAGTATTGCGATTTATGTTTTAACTTTTGTAAAAGTTTACTTTATTTAAAATATTTACACTTATAATAAAAGAGAAGCAGTATTATTTCATACCCAAAATCGTGATAACATATTTAATTAAAAAAATTATATATCAATATTATTGGTTGATATGTATATATAATAGGAATTTTTTTTTAAACCTTATTTTCTATAACCATTTAACAACTTTAAACAATAATAAAATGTTAAATGAAAATATAAACTAAATTATTGAATAAATATTAATAAAATACTGTGAAGAGGAGTATGAATGTACATATATCAACAAATAAAGTTCATTAAAGTATTTCTCTTGTGTTATGTTAGGAATGAAATCTAAGATGGAGTTTATATAATGTAAAATCAATAAAGTTAAGCAACATAATATAAAAATATATCTACAAATTTATTCCTTTAAAATTGAGTAAAAAGTGATGTTATATATTTGATGATCTAAAAATAGTTTGTAATGCAGTAAAATATTTTCAACAAATTTTGAAGAAAGACTTTATATCATTTCTAAACTAAATGTATGAAATGTAGATAGTTGAAAATGAATTTCTATCAAAAGTAATGTTTTATTTAAAAAAATTAAACTCAAATCTTGTCCCGATTTAATATTGGAGAAAAGATAAGGTCTGCATTATTAAACCTTAAAGTAAAGGTGTGTTCCAACAACCATGCTTTTGAAACAACGAGTGGTGAAACAATAACATGTAACGTGGGACCTTTCTGAATTCTGAATACATTTATTTAATCTGAGTTTTCCAACCATTATTTTTCAATGATCCTTTGGTCAATAAAATCACCCCATGCCCTTTTCGAGTAACTTGTCTTTAACCATCTCCTTTTGCTTTCACCAAACCATTTTAACATTTATACACAATCTGTATATATATTTTTATTTAATCACAAATTTATGTCTCAAAATACACTATAATGATGCTTTCATGTTAGCTTCTATTTTCTAAACAAGATCCCACCAAAACTGGATATTACTAATATTATATTAGTGATCACGTGATAAAGTTAATTTGACTACCATCTCCATCTTGTTTCTTAATTAAAATTTACTTAACAACGGATTTGGTCTCCAATTGTTGGGCTTATACTTAAGAGTGGTGATGGATTGGATCGGATATTTAATGATCCCATCTACATATATTTTATATCTAAATAATTGATCAAATTTTTATCTAAATTTATAATTTAAATTCATTTTTTCAATAAAATTAGTTTGATTTTTTCTAAAATATAGATCAAAATATTTAGATCAAGTTCAAAATCCAAAATCATTTTTTTATAAAAGAAATTTAAATTAAATTTTTTAAAACTTGTGTCTTTAAGGTCGACACGACTTAGTCTGTACGGGTCGTCGAGTCGACTCAGCCTGTACGGGTAGCCGGGTCGACTCAGCCTGTCCGGGTCATCGGGCCTGATCGGCCCATCAGGGTCGTCGAAATTGCCCAATTCGTACAGGTCGTTGGAGATGAACCGTCTGAGTTGTCGGTCGGCCCAACCTAGCCCATATGGGTCTTCAGGCCCACCTGGCCCGTTCGGGTCATTGGACATGCCCAGTCTGTATGGGTCGTCTAGCACGGCTCGTCTGAGTTGTCGGGCCGACTCAGCTTGTGTAGGTCGTCAGGCTCGCTCGATCCATTATGGTCGTTGAGCCTGCCTAGTTTGTACATGTTGTTGGGCACGATCCATCTAAGTCGTTGGGTCGACCCAGCCTTCGAACCTGATTGACTCGTCCGGTTTGTCGGGCCCAACCGACTCGTCCAATTTGTCAGGCCCGCCTAGCCCATTTGTATCTTTAGGCCTGCCCAACCCGTTCTGGTTGTCGAGAAAGGCACGTCCAAATTTGAATTTAGTTTAATTCATTCCAACATTTAGCCTAACCCAACTAAAAATTTAAATTGAAAATTTAGATTACATTTTTTTGATTATCTATATTTGAAAATCTTGATTTAGATAATGAATATCCAATCCATAAAATTTATATAATTTTAATGAGATTGAAAGTCAGATATATTAAAATGAATTTTAAATGGATTGAATTTAAAAAAAAAATGATTTTTAATGGATTGAATCGGAGTAAAATTGGATCAGATTAAGAAAATTAGATTTTTTTCCACCCCTATTTGTCTTTTAGTTTATTATAGTGTCCCTTTAACTAGCAAAAATATTTTGTACTTGTTTTCATTTTTTTTAAGAGTTTTGACTCTCCTTGATCGTTTAATGTATTTTTGGATTTTTTTTATGTCATTAAAAAATGTAGCATAATTTCAATATCGTGTTAGATCAATATAGTCAAGTAACAATGATAAAATAGAAAAAAAGTTTAAACCAAAAATAAAAAGTATCATATCAAATTTGCGACATTTAGATTTTAAATATATAACACGATAAGATATAACTTGAATCTGTAGATTAATTCAAACTAGCCTTATCCAATTGAGGGTTTATTTTATTGATCTATTAGTTGTTAATTATTGTATTTATCTATATTAGGTGTCCCCTCGGTAAGAAAAATATAAATTGAACCCTAGTTTTGTGGGTACAGCTTATTTAAATTATTTTCTATTTCTAAGAAAAAAAGCTTATTGAATTATTAAATAAAAGTTATCAAACCGAGGATCGAACTTCGAGAATGAAATAAATAAATAAAATAACCCTAGTTTCGTGGGTCTTGTTTGTGTGCATGCACAGTGTCGTGCTTCGTAATGGAATTAATTAACATTTATAGCTAAATTTGTTTAAGTAGTTGGTACAATCTGGGGTTATGGGAACATCTTGCTGGAACCACACGTTGATTTGATTATTAATTAATGTAGATTTTGTCTAACTTTCAGTTAGGATTTCGACCTAAACCCCCAGACATTTTTGCTTGGATTTTGCTGCACATGTATTTTATTTTATCTTAGTCAATTAATCTGAAATATAAGTATTTGATTGATGTACTTTATTTACTCAAGAACAAAACGTGTAAGAAACACAAATTTTTAAGTTATTGAGATCGGTGCACTTTTTATTACTAAAGATTATTTGCATATGAAAATTCAATAGTAATGTAAATGGAAAAAATGTAAAGTTAATTAAAGAAAATAACGAAGTAATATTTTGTTTAAAATAAAACATTTGTGTTCTAAGTACATAATTTAAACAAAACATGAGAGTTTTTGGTACAAATTCGTCAGTGCTCAGTTAAGTTGACTAGAGACAATACGTACTATTAATTTCCTTAGCTGAATTGTAGTTTGTAAAGTTGTTAGGGTTTATTGACCAAAAATAGTTGGTACAAGATTGTAAATATATTTTAATGTAGAAGTTTCTCATATATATATATATATATATATATATATATATATATATATATATATATATATATATATATA
>Ga0099822_1000789_pt1 | contig 32989 bp, 20 predicted proteins | sample CowpeawhiteBW_FD_76839 | JGI IMG/M metagenome (GOLD analysis project Ga0099822, IMG submission 76839) | Root nodule microbial communities of legume samples collected from California USA - Cow pea white BW | ecosystem: Host-associated > Plants > Roots > Nodule | place: USA: California | collected... | reverse complement strand
TTTCTACATAATGCTTTTTATATATATATATTTAATTATATATATATATATATATATATATATATATATATATATATATATAATATTATCTATATACTAAAAAAATAATACTTAAAATTCTCTCACGTGTTACACCATAAATCTAACACAAAAAAAAAATTATAGATTAACAAATATCATACCTTAATTGTAAAAAAAGAATTATAGATTAACAAATAATGTAATTAATAATTTTATTTTTAAAATACCATAATTAAGACACTTATTTAAAAATTAAAGCACAATTAAAAATTTGTTGAAAAGGTATTAACTTAAATTTTTTTGACCAAAGATAAGATCAAAAAGGAATTAAGCCTTATTATAATTTGCAAAATAGTTAAAAATTAAAGATTTAAATCATTCTAACATATTATAATTTGTTATATTAATTTTAAATTTTAATTATTGTTCATTTCAAAACACAAAATGTTGTCCTGTCTTCGAACTACAGCATCCCAGAACCTAGGTTTTGTGCAGTGTGTGCAGTGCAGAGTCCACTGATACAAGAAAATAGTTATGTTAGGTACCTAATTAAGATTATGGTTAGGATTGGGGCTTTTGCGAATATGACAAAGTTCAGGAAACCGGGTCGACCCACCAGTCACCCGAATGTCCATGCTCAGTAGTCAGGTTAGTTAATTAGTTAATTGATTAATACTTTCAATATTTTTTTGGCTGAATCCGAATTTGGTTTGTTTTCCCATTTGTTCAGAACAATGGTCTTGCAGTTGGTGAAGCACGAACAAGCATAGAAACTACTGTCGCCAAGGTAGAACATTCGACCTCTGAATTTCAGATTTTGATCATATATGCAACATGTTTCTGATTTCATTGTTTCCAGGCCAAATGATAAATAGGGTACAACTTGGAAAGGAGGTACGTTATGTCTTTCGTTATAATTTTCAGATTCATGCAGGAGTCAGTTTATATGCTTCCCCTGTGCGAGAAAGTTTAGCTATTTCTGTAGCTTCTTTACAAAGAATAGATATTTTTTAAAACAGAGATGAATCTATTAAGGATGCTTCTTTTATGTAGTTTATACATTTCATTTTGTGAAACTTCGTATTGCCAAATGACCTTTTTCCTGTATGATATATCAATTAGCATGAAAAACATTACTATGTTATTTAGTTTCTTTGAGGTTTTGTCTTGATACTGTATTCAGCAGGCAATTTGCACCACCTAAAGAGGAAGTATCTGGTTCTGGTTTGTGATTCATTCGAATGTAATGCCAGTGATTCTTATATGCATAATTATGGGATAATAATAACGTGTGGCTTCTTTCATTCTTTACTTTTGAATAATAAAAAATTTTCATTTCTTTCTAGTGGACAATTAATTAAGAAGACAGTTTTTAACACTGTCTCTTACATCCTCTGCTCTGGCAGATGTCAACAAAGAGATGATTAGGAGAAATTAGTAGATCTTAATCATCCATAAGAATATCATCTGATATCATCATCTATTTAAGTTTTCCAACTTGCAGACTAACACTACTTAAAAATAATATACTTTCTGGAAATGGAACCAACAATCATCATAAGTTAATAATACTAGAGTTGGATTGGAGGCCATAGGTTAATTTTGATAAAGAATTAGCTCTAGCTACCATGTAATATTAGAAACTAGATGCAGTCAAGAGAATTTCTGATAAATAGATATTATGTGTTATAAGGATGAAAATGTTTATTTTGATAGATTGATAAGCCAACAATACAAAGATTTTTTATAAACGATGAGAATATGAGTGGATCATCACCACATTGTTACAGTAGTAACTAACACTGATACAGGCTAACAGAATAACATTAAATTTGCCCATTGTAACAGTAGTTGAGTGAGGCTAACTCATACAGATTAGTAGTACACTGATAAAACTGCAGAAAAACATAAAAGCTTAAACCCACAACCACAAGGGATTATAAACTCTCTTACAATATGGAATTTCTAAGAGAAATGATACTGGACATCAAAATAAACTACACCATATATTTACACTTATTTTATGAGTTGTAGAAGGTAAAAGTTTGATTAGAAAAGCATAAAAATGTTTCATGTCTTCACAGACAATATGATAGTGGTCAAACTTGTTCTGGTAATATAATATGCGTATTATTAAATAATTTTACTGTTTTAAAACTAATGCATATCGCCAATGCATCATAATATTAGTATATTAATGTATAACACTGATAATAAAAAATAATTTTATTAAATAAAGATATATTGACAGGAACAAGTGTAACAATTACCATATTTTTTCTATCAGGATGACTTTCTTTTGCAATGTACTGTGCATTTTTCTTCTAAAATGATGTACATACTTAGATGGAGAATATAACAGAGAGAATAGTTAAGTAATATGATGTGATCATAAGGAAAAAGAAATAAAGTGAAATAAGATATATAATATAAAGGTATATGTATATTATAATTTTTCTTATTAAGAGAAAATTGTGTGGTAATGGTGCAAAATGATGCATAGAATCATTATTGTTCTGCTACTGTACATAATATCCAACTCTTCTGGATAGGATATATGAGCACCAGCTATATACGAGTGTTGTTTAATCTGAGCAGCTTTCCTTCATCAACTGAATAATAACATAAAAGAGGCAAGTCAAATAATTTAAGACTATTATGCAGATAATCGAAAGAAATCTAATTATCAGTTAAGCAATTGCTTCGTTCATCAAATAATTATTAGTATAAATAGACGAATAACTAACAATAATTGATGGCCTTATACACACACATTATATATATATATATATATATATATATATATATATATATATATATATATATATATATATATATATATACACACACGTGTGTGCGCGCGCGCGATCAAAGGGAATAGCATCATCAAAAAATGACACTAAAAGTGATTGATACCTGAAAGTAAGTCTGGAGCTTCTTCTTCAAAGTCGTATACTCTACATTAATCTGTTGGAAAGTCCTGAAGCATCTGAAAAGGGTATTCTTATTAGGGTGGTAAAAAAAAATTGAAATTCGATTCACAATAACCCAAATTTATATTATTTTAAGTTTAAATGAATTTATTCCAAATCTAAATTTATATTTTAGATATATTTGAATTGGATTTGAATTGAATTTAGGTTGGATATATTTTGGATTTTAAAATTCTAAGATTAAGATGCATCTAAGATGGTTAAAGACCAAACCGAACCATGTCGGTATGAATTCAAGATCAAGTAAAGTCGACCCAAGGAAGATCAAGCCCTGTAGGCCTAGGTAGAGTCAGGTTTGTTTGAGTAAAAGATCAAGATAAGTCATTCTAGATTGAAGGTCGAGTTGAGTTGGTTTGGATCAAAAGTTGAGTCGAATTGGCCTGAGTTGAAAAGTCAAGTACTATCGGGCGAAGCCAAAAGATTGAACTAAGATGATCTAAGTTGAAGGTTGAGCCAAGTTAATTTAGACTGAAGATTGAGTCGAGTCGACCCGAAGATCGAACCGAGATAGCTTGGATCTAAGGTCTAACCGAGTCAGTTCAAGCCAAAGGTCTAGCTGAGTTGACATTAATCAAAGGTCTAGCTGAGTCGACCTTGACAAAAGATCTTATCGAGTCGGTCCTAACAAATGGTCGAATCAAGTCAGCCTCGACCAAATGTCGAACCAAGTTGGCTTTGACCTTGGTCAATACAAGTCATTTGGATCAAGTTAACTCAAGTCAATTTTGGTTGATGCTAAGGTGAAGCGACCCAAACCAAATTTGAACCGAGTAACTTAAATGCAAGTCGACATAAATCAATATAGATCCAAGTCGAACTGAGTTGGTCCAACTATATTTAGTAGACCTAATTGTGAAGTATATTAGAATTATCTCATTTGAATTTAACTAATAGACAAAACGGATTCAATATAAATTTAATTCACTTTAAATTGGGTTCAAAAAATTTTAATCTAATTAAAATAAATTTGAAGATCCAGTATATTTAATTAGATTTAAATTGAATCAAAATTGAATTTTAAAAAAGGCAGCAATAATCAGATAAATCAAACCATATAGGAAAGGTTAGAAGAGATTTGCTAGTTACATGCACGTTCATTTTTAGTGCAAAATTAAAGAAATAGATCAAAGTATTTTTATTGCTGTATAAAAATTATATACTGCGAAAAAGCATCGCAAATAATCGTAGCAGAAGCAAGGAGGTAAATATGAGTTACCCCTCAAAGTTTTCTGCTGCGCAGTATTCGCTGAATCTGCCACATTCGGTCTTCACCTTCTTTGCTCCAATGCTGTCAATGAAAACTTGAAGGTTTTTTTTTACTACTTTAAAGCATATATAGGAGAGAAACAATGATGTCCCAATCTAAGACATGAATTAAGAAAAGTCTCCAAACTCAAAGACATGTCACACTTAATTGCAGTTTAGGAAAACTGCTATATGGTTATAACAGTAAGTACAAACCCTTGATTTGAAACAATATCTTCAATAAGAAAACAGCTTCATTAAGTAAGGAAAATCTGAAATCATGTTCTTAAATTATAACAATGAGAAGCATGAACTTCACCTTGAGCAACTACCCTTGAACTGATGCATGTAATCATCTAGCTTGGTGAAATTTGGAGGATTACTCATCCTGTGTAGAGTAGCACACTAGATAAGGAGAAGAAGAGAAAAGTAATGTAATAATTGATTGCAGTGATTTCCACTCACAGTCCTCTTTCTATGTTGTATATCAGTCTTACTGAGTCACTGTAGAAAAGGGTCACAATTTCTTCAACAAAATTGGGATTAACATCGTCTTGCAGTTCTTCTAACTGAATGAATTGCTCGTCAAGGAATCCCTGCAACAACATCAATTAATGTATAAAACCAAAATTTACATGTTTAGGGTTTATCTATTTAATCCTTTTCATGTCCATTTTGATTTTGTGACACTTTTTACAGTGTGTATTTTGTAGCATTACTTAGTAATAGTTAAATTAAATATATATTTGACACATTTTATAGACTTATGTGTACACATTTCCCTATATATTCTTACGAAAACTATTAAATGTTGTTGATAGTTAAATTAAATGTATACTTTTAGCTAATAATATAAAGTTTTATAACAAAAACAACTAATAATAAAAAGTGTGTTGTTCATTGAAAAGTGAATTTTAAACTTAACCAAATTCTATAAAATCGACTTGTAAGATAAAATTTACATTTATTTATATACTATAAAATCGTCTTATTTATAGTTAACATATATCTTCAACACGCTCTCTCACACTAAAACATATATATTTCGAGCATGAGATTAAATATTAATAGATGGTCTAATAATGGTTTTACAGTGGATGATACGATAGGTCCAAATTCATACATTTTATACCATATTAAGAAATGAAATTTAAGTCTAATTTAACCCTACAAAATTGGCTTATAAGATAAATTTTGTATCTATTTATATATTATAAAATCGTGTTATCTTTAATCAATATGGATTTATTAATAATTTCTTGAAAAATATAGTTGTTGACTTTGTAGATACCTAGGTTTAAAGAAGAAACAGATAAAGATAAAAGAAAGAATAATAAATAAATATATAGAAGAAAAAGAAATGGGAAGTTAAAGACCTCATCAAAGAGTGAAGTTCGTATGAAGAGTGCTTGTTGTCTCAACTTAGTCTTGTCCATGTCTCCCTTTCTTGAGACCGATCAAAATTTTCAACACAAAATCAAATCAAACAAAGAAAAAGAACGTGAGTCAAGAAAGCATATAGATTTTCACTTCTTCCAATGGCTAACTACAACAATGTGGCAACTAATATTTATAGCAATGTGATGATTGGGAGGGGAAAAAATCAGAGAATATTATTTACTGATAATATTTCTTCTCTTGAAAGCAACTACAAATTTATTTGTTTCCTCTTATAAATTGACCACTCTAAAGTAGTAGATGACAAGATGCAATTAAAAGGAATATTACTCTATCAACATATCATCATTCCTCTAAAACTTTACATAGATTTCCACTCCCACCCTAAAATAAAGCCAATAATTTAAATACACTATATTCATGCCATTATAAAGTTTTAAGTAATTATCAAAATTAATTGGATATTTTATTGGATGAGAGTGTAAAATGGTTTTTAGTTCTTTTCTCCAAAAATACAGTTATATATTTTGTATTATTACACTATTTTAGTAACTAATAATTTTTTACTTATTAAATTGGTATCAAAATTAGTCATTATAGTGACTAGTAATTTTTTTGTCACTAAAATTGGTCGTTAATGAGAGTTTTTTTAATGTAGTGTTATAATATTTAGTCAAAAAAAAATTAATAGTAAAATTTAAATTTCAAATATTCTATAAATCACTCTTTTTTAAATTGTTAGAAAAATATTGATGTTTTTTGTAATTGATGGATTATTAAAAAAGTATGTGATTATTTAAATATTTTTTTAATAACATATCAGAGATGACTGTGAATGTTTCATATAAGCTGGTATTCTAAAACTTCAAGAATTATTATATTTGTAAAAGATGAAAAATATACAAACAAGTATAGAGATCAAACCAAACTTATATAAAAAGAAAAAGGAAAACAATTTAACCAAAACCTACAAATTATTCATTGTATGTTATAGCATGAAAACAAATGCTACAAAAAATATATTTATAGATTGTAAAAATCAGTAAAATATAAAACAATGAGAGTGATGTAAGAGCAAAAAAGGGGAATCTTAGTACAGATGTAAAATGAGATATTTTGATTCATTCTTTGATTGATAAAAAAAAAAATAGTAAAGAAAGAATATAAAAAAGAGAGGATGAAGAAGGCCCACAATATTTTTTATCTGTGTCTTGATTAGACCACCACACTTTGGTTTCTGTTATCTCAAATATCAAACCCTACCATAGCATTTTCATCTTTACTTCAAACAACATGGTGAAGCTAAAATAAGTGAAAATCAAAGTATTCTTCTTTGAAATATGTAATTATCAACATTATCATCCTATCTTCAAATATGTATTCTCTTCTCTTTGATAAATTCAAGTAAATAATAATGTACTTTATTTTCTAATTTTCATTAATTCACATTAGTTTGATTTAAAAAATATATAATAAAAATATTATTTATATTGTCAAACTTGTAAAGATGTAAATTTTTCTTCTCTCGGATTAATGCATGGATTTCTAATTAAAAATTTAAATATAAATCTAAGTCTTATGTTAAATAAGATAAAAAAAATTAAGAAAAAAAATGCTCATAAACTTGTTATAAGAATTTTAAGTATGAAGTTATGTCATTCTTTGAAAACAGTCTAATTCAGGTTTTATGTTATTTTTCTCCCATAATTGTTTCTTGAAATATCCATAATTTCTTCGTTGATCAAATTTAATCTACTTTATTAAGATTAGGGGTCGACAAAAATTCTATTTCTGTCAATCTAGTCTATTTTTGCACTGCTTTGATCGGTTTAAAATTCATTTCATTTAATCTAATTTTTACTTTTGACCTATATTTTATAATAGACATTTATTACTACAACATTTGAATCTGAATGACTTAATCACAGTCAAGCTTTGACCTACCCACCATGGATTCAGAGGAACAAAAACCTAAACATTGAAAGATAGATACAAAGTGTTACATCGAAAACTTGTTTAAGTGAAGAACAAAAACCTAGATATTGGAGGACAGAAACTAAGTATTACATCAAAGACTTGTATAAGTGACCAATCGATCCTATGTACTAAAACACGTTATATATTTTAATATAAGTAGAAAAAATAATGTATTATTTCAAGAGAGAGAAATGTGATTTGTGATAACAATTAAAACAAATCAAATTATATATTGCTATAACACAAAAGTGGAGGATAGTGTAATATTATTTTTTTAAGGGGGTATAATTTACTCTTAACAAATATAAAAAATTAAGTTAAAAAATTAAAATTCGAAATTAATTATATATGTTTTCAGTTTGCTAAAAATAGGTTTCGTTTCAGTTAGTTTTTATGATAAAATTAAAAAATTACATCGAGTTAACTAATTTTTTTTTTAGAATGAGACAATGAAATGCACAGAATACTAACCAATCTTATTAATTTATGAATTAAATTTTTTATTTTCAAATAATCAGTCATATAAAATCCTCCTTCCAAAGGGAAAAAACTAATTACATGAAATAATTGTTCACGGGTTTTTTTTTTATTGAAAAAAAATTAAGAATAAATCACTGTGAATGACAAAACTCTATCAGACCAAAGATATTCTACTTGCTAGAACGTTAATTGGCATAAAATATCAATGACTTATCTAAATGGAACTTATAACTTCAATGATATTTTAAAAAAAATAATCAAAATCACTTATTTTTGTGTTTGACAACTAAAATAAAATAATCATAAAAAATATATATTTTTAAAAAAGAAAATTAAAATAATAAAAGATAATGTAAATTGAGTATATAAAAGTTTTAGATATCAAAATACCAATGTCCTTCTAAAAAAGAACAGGAACAATCACGCGTTGTCGTCTTCTATAGAAGCATTGTTTATCTAAATTCTAAGGACGATACCAATACACACAACAGAACTTTAATAGTTACTTTCTCCCAAAGTATAGCACCTTGCCCTATTCTATTCACAGAATATGTCGAGTGAGATGGTAAACAAGATGAATAATTCAGAAGCAATAAAAATATCATCACAAACAATCATAAAATCATGATGATCAATTATAAGTTTTCTTAGGAAAAATATCCCTCAAAGAAATAATTACTTTTTTAGTTTTCTGTGTTAATTTCAATTTTTGTAATGACCAGAAATTAAATTAAACGGAGCTTAAAAGCTTATTGAAATGATAAATTATATATATTTTGTTAGAAACCAGTTTTGAAAATAAGGCATAAATTCCGAGTCTAATTGCACATAAAAATGTATTTAATGTGCGTGAATTGCATGAAGGTTGCGGTTAATTTACCAATTAGTTTATTTTGTATTTTCGCAGGTTGAAGTTTTAAAATATTATAGAATAAAGTGAAGTCTTCGGAATAACCACTTCATTTAAAAAAATTTGAAATTGTGTTTTGTAAGATTATTTCAGTTGGGTCAGTTTTTCTTGGAGTGAAGTCAGCATACTTATAAAACCTTCCGTTACATTTTTTTAAATAATTTTTCATAATTTTATTTTTTTACTTTTTAAGAGTTTAAAATAATTCAAGAATTTAATAAAATAAATAATGTATTAATATTGTAATTATTTTTAATATTTTAATTAGCTTAATTGAATATAATTATTTGTATTAATTGAACGAATAACTAAAAAATTAAATATAAGAAAATTAAATATAATTCTTAAGTAATATAAAAAATTTAATAGAATGAGCAAATAAATAACAGAATAATACATCATTTTTAATTTTCTCCAATTTTTACTAATATAAATTACTTGAACTTTTCTTTCTTTATTTACTTATTTTTTCATTTATTCAATTAATTAAATTAATTTTAAATACTACATTAACTAAAAAAAAAAAACAGATATCATTAAAACATAATAGAATAAAAAAAAATCAGTTTACTTGAAATAAAAAAAAAAGCAAATTAATCATATTTGATAAATAAATCGAAGTTTGTGGTATACATGAATCATATAATGGTTGATCTTTAAAGGCGCATATAACCGTCCCCACATAAGAACTGAATTAGCATAAACATGACACAATTTTTTTTTTATTATTATTTTCATTCGAGAATCTCACTTTAAATAGTCCAATGGTGGACCCTAGCATGTCCTTATACAGTTCATCCCACCTACACAGCGTGCTGTTTCTGATAAGAGACACATCATTTATTCTTTGGTGCCCATAAGAAAGAGAACAAAACCTAGCACACATTTTGCATTTTACAATGCCATAGTCATTAATTTGCACTTCTTCTCTCCAATGGTTTCTGAAGATGCCCCATCACAATCACAACTATGCATCGAACTAATTCTGTGGTGCATCACAACATTCCTTCATGTCTTTATCCAAAAAAAAAACACTCCTTGCTGTACATCAAACAAACAAAAATGTTCTAGATGAAAAATATAACTGATTGGAGGATTTAATATTCTCCCTTGCAGTATTCGATGTTGATAAGAATGCCGGTGTGGCCTCATTAAACCCTCTGCCAAATGTTGCTTCCACATTTCACCAGTTTCATAAGGGCATGCATGCTTATTGTACTGGTCAACAAAAATATGCCGCTCTCAGATTTCTCATGTAACTATTTCCTTTAAGGAAACTTGTTTTCTAAGTATCATCTTCCTAGAAATAGGTTCAAAAAGAAGAGGTTGTCCAATGCATTTGCTAAGCACACATGGAAGTTATCCCAGATGGTTAGTAAAATAAAGATCCAATTACGGAGCTAAAAGGGGTTGCGCAGTTATCAATCATCATGAGAACTTGATGAGAATAGAGTTAAGATGACTAAGTCATGATTCCATCAAAGACAATTTGAATTCACTATAAAATACAAGTAAATAATGGAAGAGATAGAAAAAATAAAATAAAATGAAGGCAATAACTAATTTCATCAAGAACTTATAAGACCTTTAGGCTTTATATCAAATATTATTTAAAAAAATAATATTTCAACTTCCAGTAGCCAAGTAGACGTTCAATAGATTACGCCAAAAATCTTGAAGCCGGTCATGAATCGTCCATAAGTTAGCTTTTAAGTTGCTGTCTCGCCGGTATCAATCATTGTCTCCTAAAAAATCCCATTGCTTGATAAACATTATCAAGTGTGGTATCTGCTATTTCTGCTGCATTTCTAGCACCTTGTGCCAATACTTCATCTAAATAACCTGAATCGGACATGATTTCTTCATAGCGAACCTGTCAAAATTGGAGGAAAAAGGAAAAGGAGTGATAACGCAGATCCATGCTCACTAATAAGTAAAATATAAGGGACCAACTTTAGGAAGAAAAGAAATCCCGTAAAGCAGATAATAAATGGAATAGTAGATAAGCTGGTGGCCTACTAAAGCTCAAGAAACTAGCAATCCAATGCAAAACAAAGCAACTTTAAACATTGTTAGCTTACTAATCTCCAAAGAAAATAAGTAATTAACTATTAAGTTATGAACTGACTTTTTTCCGTATAACACTAAGGTTGTGTTTGGATAACTGTTTCAAATATAATTCTGAGCTTATATAATACTTGACCTCAAAATTTCTCTCTTTAAACAGTTAGTTGATTGTTTGGGCAGTAAAAAAATGAAATGACGTGTCTCTTGTATGCTGAAAACACATTCCAGCAGAAAATGAATATTTGGGAGATTTCTATTCTTTATCTCCTAAAATATCTTGAAATTCAGTTTTAGTTGCATTTTTAGCTCATACATTTACCATAAGTGATGTGGTTGTGGTCCCTCGTGAGGAGGGACTAAAAACGTCTGTTTGTAGAGACAAAAATCATAAAATATTTATAGTGACTAATTTCAAGATATTTTGAGACCAAAATCATTTTACCCTTAAAATATTTGTTACTCTTGTTGAATGTCATTTTGTAGATTTGGCAGTTCAGAACTACTTTACAATAATACTCTCTCCCCACTTGTTATAATAAAATGATATTGCATGGTTACTTTATTTGTAATCCATATCCATATTTATATTATGACATAAAACTGTCCCGGTTTTGGATGTCACGATTTTATAGATTCTTTCCCGCCTAATCATTTTCTTAGGGAGAATGGAAATTGAATTGGTTGTGTTTTGCTTACATGTGGGATATGTGTCTAGTTTTTTAGTACAAAACCATCCAAACAAAACTTATTATAATATGATCAAATAAATACAAACGTAAAAATCAATATTTTAATATTCAGCTTTTTACAAGTAATTAAATACTACTTATCAAGCATACTTATGCCAGCTTAGTAATTAGAAATGCTGACTAACAAAAAGAGCACTTTAGAGAAAACAATCAAGGCATTCTTCACAAAAAAGTAATTTACTATATGAAACCTGAATGGGATGTAAGTGATCAATCAAGGCATCGGTCAAAATGGTTTTGAAAGTTCCCCAGTTCATATTTTGGATTTCCTGAACAACTTCCTGCATAAAGAATGAGTTTCAAATAGAATTGACGAATTAGAAAATCAGGAATTACTACATGATTGGGGATTAATTTAAACAAATTAAAAGTTGGATATTTAAATAGGAATTTTCTACATACATAAAAGTTCAGCAGCACCTCATCAACTAATTTTTGGTTGGCAGATTAGAAAGAATTATTTTACAAATTAATGCCCTAGAGTTATTCTCAGTTGGCAGCAATATGTTGATGAAGATACTCATATTAATGCCATAATTTCAGAAAGACTAGTTCATTATCATGAATTTAAGAACAGATATATGTTCCTCAAGCATATAACAGACCATCCTAGTGAACTATTTTGCGGCTTCCCATTAGCCTGATATCTCTAGTATTTCAATAACAAAGACTTGCTGATCTTATTTATGCTGAAGAAAGGGTATAAACTTCAGGGTTTAGGTGGCAAATCACCAATGGACCACATGGAGAGTAATTCTCTGAAGGAGCCCCAGTCTAAGAAACAAGAAACTAAAGTCAACATTGTGCCAACTCACCAACATGTCTCAACACCCACCATCAACCCCCAAATACTAAGCACCACCACGACCACCACCAAACAACCCAGACCCTCACTTTCCATATCAAATGCTAATATTAGCAAAATAGACCTTGCTATATCCTTTTAGTTTATATAGCACAGGCCTCATTTTTCAACCACCCCACAAATAAACCTTCATTTGATGGCCTTTTCAAAATTTGGGATTTTAATAGAAGTAGAAGACAATGGCATGGTTTGATGTATGTATTACATCGAGTGAGAAAAGGCTTTGTTGTTTTTTTTTTGAAATGAAATAGAAGTTCATCCAGAAAGAAAGAAGCAGCTTACAATAAAGGGCAATGTCTAATCCCATAAGCAATCTCAGTACCAATAGCCACTATGACTGTTTAGTGGATAAAATTTACAATAACCCAAGCTAAGCATAAGGTGATTCTGCCATGTGTCACTTGCTTCTTTTAGGCCAACTTTTTTACTTTAAAAAGACCAAAAACACACTTCACATTTCACACAGTAAACGTAAAATCATAAAGAAAATAAAAAATGACACATGGAAAAATAGAAAAATTAATTGAACTAAGTAGATTCAGAACCACTGAGAACATATTGATAACAGAAAAAATTATAATTATCAATGCAAAAATAAATAAATATATATATACATATAGTATATCTGACCTCTTTCGTCTTTCCTGAAACAAGCTGGTATATGGAAAGAAGATTGTTACATTCAGGCCTCTCAGAGTTGTCAAATTCCAAGCTGTAAGATTTGTCGTAAAGTGCACATCAAAAAGAAGGATTTATAAAAAATAGGTAAATGACAAAAAAAAGAAAGCATTTATAGACTAGCTCTGGGAATCAATATCAGCATAATCATATAGTAATATTGTCATTACTAACCTTGGAAATGAATCAGTTTTGCAACGTTTGATCTTGTTCGCTATAAGCTACAAAATAAAATAAGTAAACTCGGTCAAGAGCAAGCAAAGGCAAACTAAATTTAAGGACAGATAGAACACTTATGTTCATTGTTAAATTTATCAAATATTAATAGGTAAGTTGCAAGCAACAGTTCATTGAGTACAGGTGACCACAAAGATTGAAAATTAAGCACACCTAGTAGGGAAGCCTAGTCAAAGAAGTAAGGACAGCAAAAATATTCAGTATTCTCACCAAGTGGGGATATAGGGAGGTAGATACAGACTTATGCCCCATAATCTAGGTCACACGGCAACAACTATGCCATCACACCAAGGTTCATCACAAATTAAATACACATAATCATATAAAATAGAAGTCATGTCCGTATAAGAGTAACTTCAAACAAATAAGCAATTTTAACCCAAGACTCGATAATGCTGTAGATCTATCTCAATGAGAAATTAAAAAAGAAATTTGATTCTCCTTTTATTTTTGTGAGTAAGAACCTCACTGTTTCTAATGTAAGTCTCCATGATTTATTTGTTCACATCATTTAAAAGATTTGAAACTAAACCTCTAAATTATTCATAAATCCTAACCTATGCTAGTGTCCCAAAAACATGTGTCATTACCTCCTCCATTTATCTTTATCTTTCTTATCTCTACCATTTATTTCTCTAACACTACCTCCGCTCTTCTCTGTCGTATGATAAAAATATTTAAAAATTAGGTGAAGGCAAAAGCACAATTGATAGGATAATGTAGGAGATATTACATCAACTAAATAGATGAATAAATTATATTAGTGAATGCAAACCTCACCTTACAAGGTTGAAATAGGTTTAAAATCCACTTTCTAAAAGATAGCAATTATGCTCTCCTAAAAGAACAGACAATAACATCTTTTTTCTTCTAAGAGGACAAACAAAGAGCAATAGTAGTAAGTAACAAGATCTAGCAGTTCAAATTTCATCAAATGATGCATATGCAATTTATGTTATTAGACTTTTGAAAAATAATGGACAAGAGAATATAATGGGCTAACTATCAATCAAGTATGCTATTCTACTACCTTACAAAACTATTAAACACAATCAAAATGCAATCTGTCTTTCATATCTATTGCATCATATAGACATAGTAAATTTGGTTGATGATTATTTACATTTCCATTTTTATATAAATTATAAATAAAATCATTAGCAAGGGAGAGGTCAAAATAAAGAGGAATATCCTAAAAAAGATAAGACAAACGTTAGGAAAAGTAAAATAAAACAGAAATTAAACCACAAGAGTATGAAACCAAGAATTAAAGATCAGTGTGGTCCAAACCACATCTCCCATGAGCCAAGCACAACCCCCCCAGTCATCAATCATCATACCCATCATATTGTCTCAGTCCTCCGAGATATACCTTCTAAAACAAATGCTAACGAGAAGTCATCATAAAATTTGCCTGAAAGATAACTGCTTAGTTTTTACCCCATTACCTTTCCATCCAAAGTCACTGTACAGGTTAATCTCTAAAGTTTTTTCAACTTTGTCCCACAGTTGTAGAATTAACTCTTGATCAAGATGAGGATTTACAATGACAACATGTATACCTATCAACTTACAACCATAATCATACAGTCATTTAGAAACAAAAAACGTATACCCATAAATTCAATATTTTATAGTTGAACGCTACTGCCTATAAAACTAAACTAATGTTGAGATATAAATTTATTCATCATATAAAAACTACAATTGCTTCCTTAAGCATCAACCAATAACAGGCCACGGGAAATTCCCATATAGAATCATAGATTTACACGGAAATAGTTCAGAGAATAATTGTACATTATGCACCATGCAGTTAGACCTACAAATTTGAATTATTCTTACTCACATCTTTAGGATCAAGAATGTTGATTCTGGATTGATCAGAAGGTGCAGACTTTGACATCTACAAAATTGAATCCAAAATAAATGTCAGAAAATATATATATATATATATATATATATATATATAAGTTAAAATCAGTAAATACTGTTCTGTTTCTAATTCCTGAGAAATAGCATTCATAGCAGGCAGGCTCCCTTAATTTCTTTTATCTAGCATTATGCACTCTTTGATGGTAAAACAGAACTATCTAACATACTAGTTGAATATTCAAGTGTTAATGATTTATACAGCAAATGAACAGGCTGATAATTACAAACAGAAATGTTGGGTGTGTGTGTAACGTATGTATATATAAGTAGTAAACCTTGGATAGGCCATCCGTAAGCGACATTATCCTGGCACCAGCTGGAGGTATAAGGGGCTCTGGAACCTACATCCCAGAAAGTGCTGTAAGGAAAAAAATGCAATTCCATTGTATCATGATTCATTAGCTTTAGCTTCTTTTAATGGGATGATATATAACTTACCTTAAATATAGTACCACCTCGGCTGTCATAAAGATAAAAAATAAATGTAAAAAATGTCAAGCCCAATGTAAAATCTATAAAAAAGGTAGAGAATTTCAAGCACATGATGTGGATGGAATTTATATCCAGTTTAGAAAAAATTACTCACCCCCTTAATTTCTTCCACTTTCTCCCTCCATATAAATTATTAACCCGCTCAGCCAAGTCTCGAGTCAACTCCAAATGCTGCTTTTGATCTTCACCAACAGGTACAAAATCAGACTGCAGAAGCATGCTGCAATTATAAGAATTATTCTTATTCAAGGTAAATTCAATATAATATAATGCATTTTAAATAATTTTTTCCAAAAGAAAAAATTGAGGTTGCAAAAACTAATCAAGCAAAGCTGCAATCATATTAGGTAATATTAGCTTATTTATTTAGGCTTTTTAACTTTCACTGTTACATTCAAGGACCTACAAAATTTCCACAAGTTAGTGTCAGAAATCACCTGATATAGAAGTATATCAGAAGCCATCAGAACAGGATAAGTCAAAAGAGCAACCCCCACCTCTTCATCTCCCTGCATATCCAATTCCACAAGAATCTATTGTCTATTATTTGTATAAATGAAAACATACAAGCCGGTATGAGAGTACTGAAGAAAAAAAGGGCCTGCTTTAGCAAACATACACGGGTCAAAGACAAGCTACATAGTACAATCCATCATGATGGAACATGCACAAATAGCACATACAGTATTGTTAGTTAAAAATGCCTTTTACAATTTTAACCATGGAATCACATGATTTTACAATTTTCCCAAGGCCTAGCAAACCAACAAGCAGAATAATTCTCTGGTGGAATCATCAAGTTGGAGTGTGAAACTGTGACTCGGCAAGTCGCACAATTCCACCAGAAAGTAGGTGCCAGTTTGGTTTTCTCAACCCAGAAAAACAAAAGTTTTTCTAAACCTAATGAGTTACAAATCCCATAGCAAAAACAGACAGGTTTTTAATCTTATTTTCTTCCCCAAAAGACCCCAATGAAACCCTTTGTTCTGTAACTTTTGTTCTCTAAAGTTTCAATGTTGCACTTGGCCTGGGGCTCGGTTGAGCTACTAGCAGAGAGAAACTCTTCTCTCGCATGAAGTGCCCTTCACCCTGTCTCTATTCTCTATTTCCGACTTTGTGTTTTTATCATGAAAAAATTAGCAATTTGCTTCTGGACAAAATATCTAGGATCTAGATTCTATTCTATAATTACACACTTGGACTATTTTCTCATGTTTTAGTAGCAATATGTTATGAAAAACTTATGGGGAGTAACTATGAGTTTATGAGTTGTATTGGATGTTATGCAAATGCATTTTCATTTTTAGTTTAGTTTAGCAAGTGATTGAGAAGTTTTTTTTTTCATTATTTATGTTATTATCTACATACTTTTATATGCTTAAGTATAGTTTTGCAATTAAGTTTGCAACCTTTTACTTCCAATCATACATAAAATCTAAAAATTTGACAACATTGAACTGATATGTTATCAATTCATCCTTAGAATAGGCTTTATTCGTTACCAGGGCCTAAATATCTGACCAGAAGCTTCTGCCTTCCATTATTTAAAGAGCAGTGATCAAAAGGTTAACAGTCAGTATTACTACTGAGCATTGAAGCACAATCAGAGCTCAAAAATGGTGTGGTGCACAGTCAAGCTCTTGACATTAAAAACAAAGTGAGAGAGAGATTTTTTTTTTTACCAATTATTCCCTATGTGAAAATATGAAAAGATATCAGTCCAGAGGAAATATTATTCCCAATGTTTGCTTGATTAAAGTTGAATAATATTACTTCAGAAGACCACTATCTAGAAGGAAAAATAGAGATATAAATTAAGTAATGAGATAAGACTTGCAAAAATCAAATTATATGCATAAAACAAGAAAAATAATAAATAATTTTATAGAAAAGAAATTAAGAATTCATACAGCTATGAACGCACCGCCTTGCGAGATTTCTCTTTAAATTGTATCATTTTGTTCAGCCAACCAATCGGTGTTGTGGAACTTAGCAGCCACATCAATTCTACATGTGCGCGAACATGAGACTGTACAAATACTGAAGCCTGTAGCACAAAACGAATGCCATTTATCCACAGTGATCTTGAAACTTCCAACATAAATACTCTTTACAAAAGGTTCAGAGCAAAAGTTGCGAAGGACCTTGGAAGGATCCACTCCACATGCTAGGTAAATAGCAGCAGTTGACCTTGTAGCCTTAGATAATTGTTGGGTGTCGTATGGTAATGTGATCTGTAAGAACAAATCCAAAGGGATGAGAAACGGGACAGTATCATTCAAAATCAAGAAAAAAGAAAACTAGCTTTTACCAGTAATTAAGTACAATGAAAAGCAATTTAAAACATAAAAGCAGTCCACAAAATCCTCTCAGAAAACCAATATACTTAGCCTTTAAAGCGCAACTTTGAAGCATTGGACATTTAAAAAAAAAAATAAAGAGCAACTTTGAAGCATTGGACATTTGAAAAAAATAAAGAGCAGTATGACACAGGTCAAACATGAAGTGATGTTACATATCCTAACGAGACACTTGAAATTTGCTGGAACAGTGCTATATTATCTGTGTCCATGTAACTTCCAGCAACCATGATTCATAGGTTGTACATCTTTGACATAGAAAGTCTGGCCGCACTTTATACCATCAACAAGGATAAATTGTGAGGATTACAAATTCCAATCAATCAACTCTAAATAAAAATGTACATCTAAAGAAAGGTGACCTTAAATTATCCTAAAATTCTGGATCTTTATCCTCAGTTATAAGTAAATATGAAAATTTTCTTGGAAGAGCTGCTAAGCCTCATTAATGAGAAACCCCAAATTAAATGACCTATTTGTGAATTGATCTCAGAAAGAGTAAATGGTACAATAAATTAAAGCACACACTTTAGCTAACAGTAAACTCACTACAGAGCAGAAGCAGCACAAACAAAGAAACCTGAATTTCAAGATTCTTTGTCACATGACATTATATGCCAAAAATATTGTTATATGAGCTCAGACCTGTGGCTCAAACAAAAAAATCATTGAGCACATCACAAGTCTAGGTAGCATAAGGAATCTGGACATACCGCGTGCAGGTCCACAATGAAGAAAAGTGTTTCATACACATTCTGCAAAATGAACAGTATAATGTCTTAAAAAATACACAAATTTGTGAATCAAGACAATCAAGCAGCATTTCAATTATGGAATCCAATCAAGGGCCTATTTAAATAAACTACACTATAAGTACTTGGCGGAGAAGAAAATAAGATGAAAAATGAAATAAACTCTAAGTTAAAATTAGCTCATGCATAACCCAATTTATCAAAGTCACATTATACCACAGCCATTGCCAATCAAATTACTTATACAATCCAAAACAACACCCTGGAATAAGAAAAAGAAAGAGGCTGCGAATAGTAAACCTGAAGAGCAACCCAATTCTTGATAGCTCCGAGATAGTTTCCAAGGTGAATTGAGCCCGTGGGCTGAACCCCCGACACTACTCGTTTCCTGTCAAAAAATTAAGCATCAACAAACGACACAGACTGTAACTTAATTCACACCAAAATTAAAAAAAAAAAAAAACGATGATTAGTATTACTTTACGGAGGTTGAAGTTGGAGTCTCTGTGGAGGTAGCAGTGAGAGTAGTACAACAGCATATGCGAGAACGGAGCGATGAAGCACGGGACCTGGATATTCCAACTTCCAATTAAAATCAGAAAAACCTAAGCGTGAAGTGAAGAACAAGAACAAGAAAGAAGAGAGCGAGAGTAAAGTACAGTGAAGGGACCAAGAGTGGACGACAACACGATAGAACCGCGAAATGTGAAACGCTCATCTTCTTCCACTCCACGCACGCCTTACCGTTTAGCTTTATCTGTCTGCAGCGACTCGCCAGTGGTTTAAGGCGGGTGCAGCTTTGGATGTTCCTTCTCTATCAATCAACAAAAACGCCATCAACGGCTGTCATTTGAAGGATCAATTTATTAACCTAAAATGCTTAATCTACTACTTTCTACATTTTTTTATATGATTTTTTTCTGTAAGGAATTATAATTTGTATAAATTAATGATTTATAATAATTTCAATTCTCATTGCCATGATACTACTACTAGTGATAAATAATTGAAGGGGTTCAAATTTCTATAAATACACATTGATGTCAAAGAAATTTTTTAACTCTTTTATGATACTTTTTTTATATTTACTTTTATTTTTCAATTAAAAACATCGGGTGATATCATGATAGACCTAATCAATGGATAAGTTTCGTGGTTTTGATTCATAATATAAAATAGGTTTTCACCCATCTTTTCAAGAAAGCTGGACCCATTTGTAAGAAAAAGCATCTCTAAGTTATTTTAAAAACTTTTTACTGTCATATTTAAATTGTTTATTTTAAGGTTAATGAATCTTCCTTGTCTTATTAGTTGTCATTGGTTGGGGTGTTTTTATTTTTATCTTTTTCTCGATTTTGTAAGTATTCGGTGAAAATTTTGTGAGAAACAATTTGCCATTTACAATTGATTAAATATTGATAACTTCCGCATGCCAAAAAAAATCATAATAATGTTGGCAGATGCCAACTTACAATCAAGTGTAATACAGAATGTTGAAAAAAAAACTTTATTCACGAAAAAAAAATCATATATGCAGAAGAAAAAACAATTCAAATTTTGATCTAGAAATGATAAGCACCAGAGCACATGTTTGTTAAAATTTTACCCTATTTTTTTCTTAAAACGCCAAAAAGAGTGATTTATGAATACATAAAAGTACAAAGAAATTTCTTTTCGGACCGGAAATCAAAAGATAAAAAAATAGTTAGGGTTTGTGAGAAAACATTTATAAACCAAATGAGGCGGGGGTTTGGGCATAAAAAATATAGGAAATTTGAACATATCATTTTTAATTAAATGGAAGTAGAGACTAGAATAAAAGATCATGGCGTATAGAAAGAAGCACTTAACTTAAATCAAAATATGGGTCACGGAAAAATCTTAATGAAATTAACACAATAATAAATATCTTAAGTTGGTCCAAATATAACCATAAGAAATGCGGAAGTATTGTGCAAGGAATATGGTTTTAAAATTACATTGAGTGGATCATAGAAAAAAAGGGAAAAAGTAAAGTTTTGGAAAGACTTATAGGTAGGGGAATAATTACTTAACTGTAAATTTTTTAGATTGTACTTGATATCATATTGCAAAGAAATTTTTTAGAAGAGATAAGATATTAGGAAAAGAGCGTATAGATTTGGGATCTAACTTGGAAGAATTTAGGGTTAGATTTGGGATCTAACTTGGAGGAGACTATGACTCGATTGGGAGGTAGCATTAGAGGAACAACTCCTTCGATTAATATATGACCAAAGTTTTAGAAAAGGTTGTTTTAATACTTAGAATTGAGAGGAATATGATGATGGTATATTTTCGATCAGGTCTGCTTGTAATATGTTGCAAGGAAACTCTAAAGAGGAAGAACGACGTATTTAAAACATTATGGAGTATAAGAGTAATCCCCAAGTCACAAATATTATGATGGAGAATAGTATTGGATACCAACAATTGTTAAATTAATTGCTAGGGGTGTCAACTACAACATGTGAGTTGTGCTTAACATTTGATAAGAGTGTAGAACACTTATTCTTTTTTTTTTTTTGTAAAGTATCTCAAAAGGTATGGAACATGTGTGATAGTTGGTTGGAGGTGAGCTAAGTACATCATGTTGAAGCTAGGGTCAATTAACACTTCCATGTTATTAACCTTAATAGTAGGCAAAATATTATGTGGAGAGATATTTGGGTAGCTATTGTTGGGGAAATTTGGAAACATAAGAATGAGGCAATCTTCAAGCAAAGGAAAGTTCATCCTGAAGAAATATTTGGTATTGCTCATGTGACAACTTGGCCATGGATGAAACATAAAATCCCTACTGTAAAGTTCTCATATAGTGAATGATATATTTTTCCTTTTGTGTGCTTAAAATCTCTTTGATATGGTAATTATTGTGTATTTTAAGTTTGTCACATAAGCAGGTGTAGGATTTCTATTAGAGGAAGGGACCAAGGTTCACAAGAAGTGTAAAGTCCATTTTTTAACATAACTTGAAACTTCTTATCTTGATTGTTTTGAAACATGAGAGTGGAACAACATACTAATGTACACGTACGTCTCTATTTCTATTGTCCTTATGGATCACAAAATTTGAGTACTTTTGATATGTTTTGTTTTGGGGTACAAATGATTGTGATTGTATACAAAATGGTTATCATGTCTTTTGTTGTGCTCATGATGCTAAATTTTTGCAATTATCTCTACTTAAATGTATAAATATTGTAATTTTTTAAAAAGATTAAAACATTCTATAAGTGTCCTACTTTATTTATTATTAATTATTTACCGATAAAAAGAAAACATGTTTGTTAAAAAATTTTTGATACTTTAACAATTTTTTTTTGACAAACTAATAAACTCTTCTTTTCAATCTAGCCGAATGTTGTTATTTTATTTTTTTTCAAGCCAAAGTATTTAACCAAACCAATCTTGTTAGTTTCTGACACACTTCGAATTAGGATAATAAATTAATTTTAGGCACTAAACGTGATTCAATAAAAAAAATAAAGTATTTTTTTTGTTAAATAAAAAAAATGTTTTGAAAAGATGCAAAATAAGAAAAATGATAAATGGATGTTGGCAAGTAATAGACTAATCCAGCATCGTTTAAGTAGAAGTGCGGAAGTGCAGTATTTAAGAGGCATAAACCTCGTCGGTTTGTCTCCTATGATGTGATACAGTGAGGGGAACGATCCTTCCCTTTCCCCTTGTTCCTCTGCAAATCTCAAAACCCTAGCATAGCACCAGAAAATGGATGACGACGAGAGAGAGAGGTTACTGGAGAGGGAGAGATTGCAAATCCAGATGATTCGCCAGCTCGATCTCGAGCACCTTGAAGTTGAAGAAGTCGATTACTCCGATGAAGACGAAGACGCCGACACCGAGGTGGACTCGGATTATGCGATTTTACTTTCACAATTAAATTCGCCCAGCTCTCCTCACTCTTCTGCTGAATTCACTTTTGACACCTATATCACGCCGTTGCATACGTATCTCGGTGGTATGCATTTGTATTGTATTTTTATCCTGAGTATCTGCGTTTTTTTTTCTGGAATACATTTGCATGCTGCTCTGTTTTTTCCTTGCAGACGTCGAAGACACGCGCCACAGGACTGCGTTCTTGGACGGTGGAGCTGTATTGAACATTCCGCTCTTTTGTCTCCGAGGTATCTGTAAAATTGATGTTAAATGGATTTTGAAGCAAAGTGATTCATGTTTTTGTGTTTTTGTTTTTTTTTTCTTTTCTTTTCTGAAAGCTGAGTTAGTACTGAATCTTAACATAATCTTTTTATTCTGCACAAAAGTTACTTTAGTTTCTTCAATTCAATATCAAGTTGGGATTCAGTCAATTTGTCAACATGAGACCAAGCATGCGAACATTAACATAGAATCTTGTTAGCTGGCATTTCAAAGTGATTTTGTATCATTCAACAGGATCCAAACGTGCATCCTCTGCATTCTTAGACGGTATTTTGCTTGTTGATGAGACAAAAGTGAATTATTAGTGAACAGTTTTTTGAAACTCGTACCCCCTACAAGGTGGAAAATGTGTAGACAATTAGACATTGTATTTTAAGGACCACATCGTGCTCCATTCTCATTGTTGTTAGAATAGCAGGATTTTACCTCTGTACATTTTTCAAATCAGATTTCGGTTTAGTCTCTGCCAATTTAGAATCGCTTGTGTCTGGATAGAATTGGAGGTTCGCTGAGCCTTTTTATTGCACTGTCTTGTGGTGTTTTTGGAAACTTTATTTTTATTTATTTTTTTCCTTTATCTGTATGAAACTTTGGAATATCATTTTGAAAAATGGTATATAACTTATTTCCTCCTAGCTTCAAAGAGGCAAATTGTTGTCTTCTCATATGGCTTGCCTTGGTATTTTTTTTAGGTTCGTTTTATAGTTTAACTGTTCCTTGCAATATTCAGGAGTCGTACCCTTTCCCGGGGCTACACTTCCCCTTAGAGTTATTGAACCTCGTTTGGTGGCTGCTGTGGAGAGAGCACTAACTCAAGATGATATTCCTCATACCATTGGTGTGGTATGTTAACTTCTTGTGATGACTGTTTACTGTTTATTCATTCTTGTAATTTAGTTTTAATTTTTCTCTTAAACATAATGAGGTGTGGACATGTACTTGCCTTTCAGATTCGAATCCACAGGGATACTGCAACACATAGGACGAAATCAGCAAGCGTTGGGACAACTGCAGAGGTATTACTCCTCAACTGATGTATCGATACACATTCATGCCTACATGTTACCTTTCTAAATATAAATAAAACACACATCATCTGTTTAGTATACAGAATTTATGAGTAGCACCTTTCTACTTCTCCATAACTTGTCTTTAAGAAACATTATAAAACAGCAGCAAGTCACTTTGCTTCAGAAATGTAATGTTGGCACAGCTGCACTATATATCACTCTTTATTTGTATTTGTGCAAAAGCTGTTCTAATGCAACTGTGGATGCTATTGTTACAAGTTTTAGTCTCCTTTTTTTTTTTTGTTTCTACAATTAGACATTGGTGCCTATAGTCTGTTGGTTTATATTGCTTGCTAAACTAATATCTACAGATTCGACAATTTGGGCGTCTTGGGGATGGTTCACTGAATGTAGTTACCCGTGGACAACAACGATTTCGCCTAAGACGGTCCTGGAATGATGTGGACGGAGTGGTTAGCAGAATATTATTATCTTTACTGCATCTATATTTTTACTAACTTGGGCATTAGCTATGTAACTTAAGGCTGACAAATCCCTCATTCTTTGTTTGGTTGGGATGCCTCCTTTTAGCCTTATGGAGAGATCCAAATTATTGAGGAAGATCTTCCAGTGAGAATTCCAAGAGATGCTTTTGGCAAATTAGCACCATTGAGTAACATGCCCTGTAGTCAAGCTGTCTCACATTCGGTGTCTTCACCATATTCTCATACTAAAATGCAAAGGTCAAAAAATGAGGAAAGTGATTCAGAACCAAATTCAGAAGACAGTTTTGAGAATGAACTCTCACCGGTGGAAAGGAAAATCCATCTATCAGTTGTTGGCTCCAGCTATGTAGATGATACAATGGATGAATCAGCAAACAGCTGCAACCCTAAATTCATGTGTAAGTCAGATCAGGAAACTAGATCCAATCTGGATTCAAGGATTGGGAATTGTTCCACTTCTGGAAAGCAGTCATGGAATGAAGAGCTTAATAGATGTAAAAATATATGTGCCTACACATCTCATAAAATTTCAAAAGCATTTTGGCCCCACTGGACATATCGGATGTTTGACTCTTATTTGCTGGCACAGAGGGCTGCAGGTAGGCTTTATTTTGCTTCTTTTATCTCCCAATTAGATATTTCTTGCAAATTTCCCCTCGTCATTGTTATGGCATCACTATTATTGGCTAAATAAAAGTTCTGGTTATCTTTTCTACTTGCTGGTCTGTTAGTATTGATTTTAAAATTCAAAAAAGGTCATGAATGGAAAATTCATGAGCAGGGTGTGTAATTCTAGAATTTTCAGAAATGGTTTGGCAATATATATAGTAATACTGTATTAATCTGTGTTTTTGTCCATTTATTTATTTGTAATTGACTGAAATTTAATAATGAAAGTCTTCATTTTCTTAATGAAATCTTTACTATGGTATAAACAATTAAAATTAAATAAAAGATTAGGTGTCCGAATTTTGAATTTTTTCTGTAAAACAAGTATGTAGCTCTTAGAATAAAGGCTAATGGTTCCGTTGTGTTGATAATCTATAGATATGTGGAAGCGAATAGTTGGGGTGCCTAACATGGAAAGTCTCGTTCAGAAGCCTGATGTTTTATCATTTCACATAGCTAGTAAAATACCTGTGTCTGAGTCTACAAGGCAGGAGCTTTTGGATATCGATGGCATTGCTTACAGATTGCGTAGGGAAATTGAATTACTAGAGAGCATTGATCTTATCCGGTGTAAAAGCTGTGAGGTAATTGTTTCTTGTGAATATTGCTTGGGAATAATACAGAGACAATTTCAAATGTGCAAATCTGTTTCAACCTTCATCAAATGTGGAAAGTAATATTTCGCACTCTTTTTCACCATCTTAAAATTTGCAGACTACGATTGCAAAACGAAGTGATATGTTGGTGATGTCGAGTGAGGGTCCTCTTAGTGCTTATGTGAATCCAGGTGGTTATGTGCATGAGATAATGACTCTTTACAAGGCAAATGGTTTATCTCTTCTTGGACCAGCAGTGGCTGAATACAGTTGGTTTCCTGGGTAAGTGTCACTCCATTTCCGTATTGTGATGTTAGGAACATAGTTTCTTTAGGGTTTAGAAGAATTAGGTATGCCAAAGGTCAAACTATTGCATGCCGTGAATCTGTACGATGTTTCGTTAATGGTTATTAAACATGTATATTTTCTCACCTAGTTTTCTGTCCTTTAAATATGGTTGGCCGGATTCTATTTTCAAATATGGTGTTGGATTTGTCCTCTCTTTTTTCAGAGACATTTTCCACCTGATATCTGGGTTTTGAGGAAAGAAAGGCAAAAGTATTTTTCTTTATTTTATGCAGGGGGAGTGGAAAACTTTCCATTAGCTTTTTCTTTATTTTATTTTCCTTCTGCTCTATGGAAATTTCTATTATAAACAATCCAGAAAAAATGGGGTCTTCGCAACGTCTTTTCCCATGGCCGTTTTTGTTAATGTCTTTCCATATTTCAAAGGAACGTCTCTGCTATACCCAGCAGTAAAAATAGAAAAAGAGAAAAGGATGAGCTACTAGTTCCCTACAAAGTGGACGTATTTTGCAACATGTTTTTCGTGAGATTAGTGCTGAGGATGCTACATAATGTCTACATGTACATGGTTATTTATTGAGAAGTAAGAAGCTCAAGTTCCAATGTGGTTTTTTTGGCAGGTATGCATGGACAATTGCTATTTGTGCTACGTGTAAAACTCAAATGGGGTGGCTTTTCACGGCCAGGAGCCAAAAACTAAAGCCCAGCACTTTCTGGGGGATTCGGAGCTGTCAACTTGCAGAAGAAAAAACGCGAAAACCTGTAGTTTGATATTTATGCAATCACCTATGGATGAAAAGCCATGTCCAAGTAACTCGGCATGGCTAATGTATATAATGCAGCTTTCTTGTTGCACTGCGCATGTTGATATTAATAATATTAGAAAATAAATGTTTGTAGCGGCTTGGAAGAAATAAAGTGACACATAGTAATTTTAAATGAGAGTCATTGAGAACTATTGTAGCTGTCGTGTTTTCACAGGATAGATGAAGAAGCGCCTATTTCGTTCCAAAGAGTTTGATGTCTTGGTAGAAGTTTTTGGATTTGTTCTGCCCACACTGCAAGCTAAAGTTCGTTTTGGGGGAATAATGTGCAATGTATGAATTACCTGAACAATTATATATTCTGTTTTTATTTTAGTTGTTTGGTTTTAAACCCTATGTAAGTGAACATGACTCGTATGAATATGGCAAGCTTGGATTAATCTGCCTAAATTTCTGCGACACTTCATATATAAACATTTTGACACCAACCTTATGAAGTGATTATCATGTTTGAAACAAAGTTACTATAGTTTTGTGTAAAACACACTACCAATTTATCTTGGTTTTCTTTTGTTCACAACATTTGGAGTCCTGATGCTGTGTTCTTTTTATTTGCTCGCTATTATTTTATTGCGAGACGATTCAATATGTAACACATTTACTGTGTTAGTAAAGTCTGCAAAATGTGGGCAAAATACGCAAGAAAAAGGCTTTAGGGTTAATATTTGTAAAATAGTAAAAGGTGAATGACAATATGTAATTAAACCTAGTTTTAATGAATTATTTGTTTTTAATTATTATACAAGAAAATAAAAGATGAAAATTAGAAGAAATTTTTAAAAAATTACTTTCATTAGATGGAACATTTATAGAATATTATTCTGTTTAATATATTTTTATCGAGTCATATTTTCTAAAATTTCACCATTAGAAGTTAATTTCACGTATATTACATAATTTATTTAATTAATATCAAATTATGCGATTGCGTTTTATACAGATAAAAATTGACAATATATATTTTTCTGAAATATTTTGAAATACGAATCATTTAATATTTTGTTGCTGTTGAATTTTAACATTATACATATATATAAACAATGCAAGCAAGCTGAGGGCACTATCAAAATCATATTTCATTGAGCATAAATTGGAATATATATATATATAGTATTCCCCGATACAAACAAAATCCTTGAAGAATAAGCAATTATTCAAAGTTCAAATGGCAATGCCTTATACCACAAAACTAACAAGCAATAAAATAAATCTGTTCCTAAGAAGCGTATTGTGTACTCAACGGTAGCTTCGGTAGCCTGGGCTGTACATGCAACTCTCTGCATATTTAACAAGATCCTTTGGTCGAGGTAGATGAGAAGCCAGACCTGTCCACCAAACAGGGAAGACAACATTATGAACTGAAAAACAATAACATCATTAACCAGTTTTGTCTAAACTGAAAACACTTGAAGAAACTCACCTAGATCATATGTCTTAGCCGCCACTTTAGCAGCAATGTGTGCTGATATCTTCCTAATGTTTGAGAATGGAGGGTAAATCAGTCCCTTATCATAGTTCTCCTCTGATACTTGTGCAGCCAAAGCTTCAGCTGTTACAAAAAATGAAAGGGTCAATCAAGTCATCTATTTCATCATTTTCTATACATTTTTTCACACTCTTCAACATTTTTTTTCTATGTACTCACAGGCTGCCAGGAGCATCTCATCACGCACACGGATTGCACCAGAGATGATCAAACCCAAGCCAAAACCAGGAAATATGTAAGCATTGTTGGCCTGAAAAACATAATAAAAAGGTTAGCCAATAGTTTGGTAATGTGTGTCTGTTGAATAAGAATATGCTTAGCGAGTTTTAAGTTAAACCTGTCCAGGAACAAAGAGTTTTCCTTCATATTCAACAGGATCAAAAGGGCTTCCACTGGCAAAGATCGCTTTACCCTGCAAAATATAAGAGACGTAACGCGGTAAGCAAGATTTTTGTTTGTTTATCTGCTTTATCTTTTAACTCGCAATGTGTTGTTCCTTGGGCTATGTAAAAATGAAACAAGGAAAATTTACCTTGCTCCATGTGTAAGCTTCTTCAGCTGTGCACTCAGATTGTGAAGTTGGGTTGGAGAGAGCAAGAATGAGTGGTTTCTACACGCCAAGAAATATCACAGACATCAGAGATATAATCTTGTAGTGAGTAGCAAAAAAATCATCAGAGAAAGCCAGAAAGAACCTCATTCAAGGATGCCATGGTTTCAACCACTTCCTTGGTAAATGTCTTCCCTACTCCAGATGATCCAATCAAAACGGTTGGCTTGATTGCCTGATAGAGAGTGAATTGTAAGTTAGTGTTCCAGAACTTTTAAATATTACATGAAATTAAGGAAAAATCTGAGACACTTTCTTTACCTTGACAGCATCTAGTAGCCCCTTCACAGGTTCATGCTCATGTGCCCAAGGCTTTTTGAAGTGCTGAAGTGATTCCAGACGAGAGCTAACAATAAGTCCCTGGAACGGAACAAACTTGCCATGAGAAACTATGGAAGAAAAAAAGTGTAGAGAAGGAAAAAAAGAAGATTTCATTCTTGTTTACCTTTGAATCCACAAGCCAGATCTTCTTTCTGGTCTCTTCCACTGGAGCTTTTGTCTGGCCAACAAAATAGTATTTAGATACTTCATAAAAATGAATAGTATTAATGAAGATGAATACAAAAAAGCTATATACCTGCTTTGAAATCTCAAGAGCAATCAGTTCTGCTATACCAGTTCCAGCCTTCAACAAACAAAAGATACAAGCAATAAGAAAATTCCTCCCAAAGAAATAGTTATAATCATGCATTCTTAGAAATCATGTATTACCAAAATGAAAAAAATGGAAGATCTTACCTCTCCAGCACCCAAGAACAAGAAGGTGTGGTCAGCTAAGGTTCCCCCAACTAATTTCAGGGATGCAAGCAATCCTGCTAGCACAACAGATGCTGTACCCTGTATTTAATCAAAGTTCACAATCATTAGCGTGAATTAAAATAAGAAACCATGCACAATTTAAAAACCTTCAACCGTTCTACCTGGATATCATCGTTAAAAACAAGATGAGATGAACTGTATTTTTCCAGCAGATCAAATGCATTATGATTGGCGAAATCCTCAAACTGAAAAAGAATCAACAAAATTAGTAAAACTATGAACTCAAGCAAACCAAAGCCACTGACTGCAGGTGTTGAATCTGATATACAACCTGTATGAGAACTTTCTCTCCATAGTTCTGCTTAACTGCGCGCATAAACTCGTCTAGAAGCTCTGCATATTCCTGAACCACAACAAACAATTATCATGTTAACAGAGAAGAAACATCACACTCAATAACTATTGTTAAAAAAAATGTACATTCAGTTTTATGCATGCAGTGCCAAGGATGATCATACCTTCCCAGTTGCACGCCTTTGTCTAAGCCCAATGTAAAACTCATCATTCAGCAACTTCTCATTGTTTGTGCCAACATCAATGGTTATAGGCAAACACTAAAATCATAGAAGATCACATATAGCAAATTAATATTTGATAAACTATGAATGAGGGAAAGGAAAAGGGAATAAAAAAAACAGAATTAAGTAGTTCTTACAGACGAAGGACGAACACCTCCTAAAGCAGTATAGAGAGAAAGTTTCCCAACAGGAATTCCCATTCCCTGACAAAATGTTAAAGAAAAATGTTGTCATAATTTTCTTTGTTCATGATGCAGATTTAAGAGACTAGTACTTTAATTTTTTTTTTTTTACCTGGCAGCCAAGATCTCCAAGTCCTAATATGCGCTCACCATCGGTCACAACAATAACTTGAATACTCTTTTCTGGCCAGTTTTTCAGTACTTCAAGGATCTTGCCTCTGAAGAATTGAAATCAAACACTTAGTATTTTCTCAAATGCTTGGTGAAGAAACATAATAAACGAGCAGTGTCATAAAAAAAAAGGCTTACTTTTCCTTCAAACTGATATATAGACCCTGAGGACGCCTAAAAATGCTTCCGTATTTCTGGCATGCTTCTCCAACCGTTGGAGTGTAAACAACAGGAAGCAGTTCCTCAACATTATCCATCAGAAGCCTGTAGAACAGCCTTTCATTCCTCTCCTGTCAATAGAGAAATGTCAGAGACAGTGAGAAACTCAGAAGTAATGGTTCTTGGTTATATGTTCCTAACACTAGCATATGTATTCATAAAATCCAATTTTTAAAAGAGAGTACTAGATGGTATATGCACTTTACATGGACAGAGTTATAATTCAGAAAGTACCTGAAGATCCATCAGGGCCATGTACCTATGGAGAGGAACCTCATACTGGCGAAGATTGTGCATCAACCTCTTTTCCTGAACATCAAAATAGCAAGGGAATTTAGCCAAAAATCCTGGGAGATTGCACAGCATCTAGCATACCATTTGTATAAAGGGTATATTTAGATGCAATTTCAAGTCTTTTGGTTCTGTTCTCTGATCAAAATAGGAGTTTCATGTGTTGTAGATGACATCAATTATCCTGTGACAGAGACCAAGTGGGTCGGCTCACACTTAAGTAAAAAGAATTGCGTTCTGGTTAATAGCTATAGTTTTTAGCATGGTGGTAAAGGCTCGATCCAACAATTGGTATTAGAATCAAGATCACGAGTTCGATTATCAATATGAAATCACGTGCACTTAAGAAATTGTGTCCAAGTTTTTTCTTTGTGTAAATAAAGTAACTGAACGTGATACTAAGAAGCAAGTAACCTGAAGTTCCTGATTGAAGACAACTGGGGGCAAAAGGCCACGCAAGTAATGAGCATCTCTCTCTCCCTCACTAAAGGCCAGCCCTTTGTTGTAGCGTGGATCTCTCAGTAAACTGTATCCACTGTAGACAAAATTGCAAATCCTTGTTACCACATCAAATTCTAACCAAGTAAATCAAACATTTTCATTGAAAAAAAATAAAATAAAACTAGTCATGGTGCAGATCACACATAATAAGTCAGCAGAACAGTCTCATAAAACTTTACATCCATCACATAAGTCCACTATCTCGTGATCTACCAAACCCAGTACTCAAAACAACACATAGTCCAAGAATGCCATGAAATGTGAAAAAAATTCTCCTTTTTTTCAGAGATAATCAGAAAATAAGTCTGGCTTAGCCAGAAATGAAACTCCCCCATTAACAAGATGACAGATAAATGACCACAGATCCAAACATGTAAACTAAAGCTACAAAAGACAAAATTCCATGTTGTCTTTTTCGACATGTAAAATGTTAAGTAGTGATACCTGGCCACAGAGAAGGTCCATGGAGTGATAAGATGGTCCTCTGTGGCACTATCCTCACCATACAAGTCCCTTAAACCCCCACCATTGCTATAATTCTTCGTGACAGAAACCTCACCACCGTTCTCCTTCAAGGAAATGCTCGACATGATCACTGGCAACAACTTCTGTACAACAATGAGAATGAAATCAAAATCATGTTCAGTGTATCCACATATGCAAGCAATGATTTCCACCACTTACTTTGTACCTAAGCAGACAAAAACAAGCAGCGGAAAACAGAACGCGAGTTTGGTATGTGTCCGAGACAACCTTGTAATGAATCTATATATAAGCTCTCAAGACACCTTTTTTATTCCTTTTACTTGTTTTTTTTTTTTTTTTTTTTTTTTACAAAACTGAGCTAAATTTTAACTGAAATTGGGGTTGGGGGGGGACAGGGGGAACGTGAAATATTAAAAAATGGAAAGAATTTTTTTTC
>Ga0099822_1000784_pt1 | contig 33058 bp, 26 predicted proteins | sample CowpeawhiteBW_FD_76839 | JGI IMG/M metagenome (GOLD analysis project Ga0099822, IMG submission 76839) | Root nodule microbial communities of legume samples collected from California USA - Cow pea white BW | ecosystem: Host-associated > Plants > Roots > Nodule | place: USA: California | collected... | reverse complement strand
ACCATGAAAGCCAGGAATTGTAGTAAGAGTCAAAGGCCCTATAAAACCCATATAAAACCACATTCTTTCAATGTAGGACTCAAGTCTTATTTTGGTAATAAATATAGAACTCAAGTCACATACATTACAATTGGATCCTATCACATTATTCATGATTGGTCCTTCACAGGTTACAGTGGCCCAGTTAACGAAAGCTGTAGATATTTGTGGATACCCTATTCTATTTGGACAACTTGTATACAGTTCAATGGGTGTTACTCTCCAATCAAATTTAGAGTATCATCTCAATAATACACAATGACATTTAATGGAATCCACCGAGGTGAAACTCTGATTCTGATTGGAAAACAACACCAATGATACTGTCCATTTCAATTCTCTTAAGTTTCAATTTCGTTTTCATTTAAGCCAGGAATAGTTTTGTAAGTACTAAACTCTTCAGATGTCACAATAAAGACTCGTGTCATACAAATTCTAAAACACAACAATTTCATAATATACAAGAACATAGCAATGCTAAATTCCCCCTTTCGAGCTTTTTTATGTGCTAACTCTATTAGTTATCATGTTAACCGGTGTCTGCCAATAAAATTACATGCATAATGCAGAAAAGAAAAGTATTTCAGTAGAAGATCCAAAGGACGTAGGATTAATACATTGTTTTAGCTCTTTCAAACAGCCCAAGACTATCTTTTGGGACTTGCTCTTAATGGAGGAAACCACCCCGAAGAGTTTCCTAACACCAAGGTATGAACTTAGATATATAGGTAGCAATGGGCACTTTACCTTTGCTTCTTTCTTCTTTCCAGAATATTTTTCCAAATTTGCTTCTTTACTTGAAGCCATCCCTGATAATCTACATTTCTGTCTACATTTTCATACGTTTCATCTTGTTGTAATGGTGAAAGTCGATTTTTCTTGCTGCTATTATCTTTACTATGCTCTTGCTCCAAATCTTGTTGATCACTGAGCTTCCTTGAATTTTGTTCATTATTAGCTTCATAATGCCTTATAATTGGTCTAGGTCCGTATGTAGAACTCCTACCCTTGTTTCCAAAGTCCTCTAACTCATTGAGAATCTCATCATCCATCACAGGAGAGACACGATTTGAGTCATTATGCTTTTTTGAGTGCCTGTTTTTGTTCATTGATTCAAAGGCATCAACTATTTTCCTTTGGCGAAACTTGTCTTCCTTCTCACGAACCTTTTTGTGCAACCAATCAGGATGAGCTACCCTAGGGACAGGATTTGAAACCTGCGGCATTAAACTCCTTTAGAAGAGCAAACAAGAATGGATTATTTCAAATACATACAAAAGAATTCAATAAACCTTTTGCATTGCAGCAGGAATAGTGACAATCTTTTGAATTGCAGAACTAAGCCTCTGCTTGTAATAGGACCAATCAATTATCGAACGAATGGCAACTTCTGATGAAACCTTGCACCATTTTCGGACATAGAACTTCATTACCTCTGCATACATTAAGCATACACCTATTTAGAATATGGCAAGAATAATTTTGTTTAATCTATGAGTTAAGAAAGTAAAAGAGTTACCGGCATCAGTTTCAAATATTGCCACAGGAATAGCACGCTCACTAACTGGTGTGCCCTGCAAAGGCAAATAACCTTTTAAAATAGAAGTAACTTGGAGATAAAGAAGTTGTGATGATTGTAGGCAGATGAAAAAGGAAAATAAATATTTGCGATTCACAAATTTTCTGTATCAAACATGGACAACACCTTTGGTTCACTTGCAACTATGTACTGACATCGAAGACCTTTATCTTTGACCATTGTATCTCCAAGAAAGTCAGCTAGACGTCTAGCAGTGGTAACAGCACAAGACTTCTGCTCACCATAATCAGCTAAAGATTTGCTCATGGTACTTGATTCTGATATATAATCAAGCAACTCACTGTCTGCAACATCCTTTCCCTGGTTCTGTATGACAAAGATTTGATAAAATAAGGAAATAAAAAAGTTGTACCTAGTCATGAGCATCGATATCTTAAAACTAATTTGAGCCAAACATATATGAACTCTCTTAATAATCATTAAATTGTTTTAGGAGCTAGAAATTAACTAGCATACATCAAGAAGATCAAGCCAGCGGTTTGCCACCGATGCAACAGCTGAATAACATTCTTCTAATGTTGAACCATGGAGAAACTTGTCAAAAAGTTCAGCCTGTGACAAGAAATGTGTTTCACATTAAAAAAAATTGAGAAAAGAACAACCATAAAAAGAACCTCAACATTGAACAAAATGTTATGTTTAAATGTGATGGCAATGCATTAATGAAAAATACATAAAGAGAATTTCATCAAAGCTGTTAGATGAGCCAATCCACAAAATAGACACCCACTAAGTTTGGGGCTACTATTTCTGCAAAATTAGAAAGTACAATATAGTTACCAATTTTTGTGAAAAAAATCAGCCATTACTTATAAACATTAATTCATTCACTTTAATCAGTTTTTGTTCCACAGATGTTAATATTCTCACTTATCAGCCTTGTATTAAAAAAATTGACAGGTTTATCATTCCCATGAACAGCATCAGGGAGAATATTGTATGGCATTGCAATTAAAGATGATGATCACAATTCTTTATCAATATACCTGGAAAACTTTGATTAGCTTCAGTTCACCTCTGCGCTTGATCTCAAAACCTTTAAGCTCTGCAAGGGTCCCGTCATCATTAAAAACAGCATATCGCTTCTTAATCAAAATTCCTTCTTCCTTGGAAGCAGGAAGGATCATTGCCTACACCAAAGCAAAGCCATATAAGTAATTTACATATCTTAGAATTTGAATTTAAGCATAACTTAACCCCTTAAAATTGGTTTGGAACTTAGAATTATCTCAAGTCAATATAAAGACTTGAGTTTTTCCGATACAACATGAACACAATTGCGGTTTATGTGGAAACAATAGGATGGGTGGCCCAATAATAGATCTACAATAAACTCAGATATCATCTTAGATTTTGGGTTTTATGCTTAAGCCAACACTATAAAATCTACTCGTGAAGTGAGAATTGTCCCCTGCTTATAGTTGCTACTTTAGTCTTACCACTGGTCAATCAAATAGTAAAAGTCGAGAAAACATCAAAATCATAAATATGCCTACATTTTACCTTGTATGGCCCATCCACCTCAAATTCAATAGAGCATTCACTATGAGTTGTATAAGTTTTCCGGATTGGATCTGAGAGTGTCTGTCAGAAAATTCAAAGAATGAATTAATAACAACCAATAGCAAAGCAACTGCAAAACACTGATCAGTAGAGTCTGCATCAAATTGTGAATTAAATAAATGATTTACAAATAAAATTACAAGCTGACCTGATATTGATCGTTTGTATTATTTATTGCCACATCAACATTAAGCATAACACAAGGGTATGATATCGTGAACTTCTTCTTTGGGTCTCTGAAATCATTAAATATGATAATCATTACCAGATTTCTATCAAGAGCACTGAACATTATTGATAATTAGATAGAGAAAGAGACAATTTGGAAGAAAAACAGGGTAAAAAAGCAGGAAGCAATATATTGGTTACAGCTAACACCTCAAACTACACTGAAGGCGTGAGGAATGATAGAAGAACATCCAATCATCCTTATTAACAATTAGGCACCCAAATAAATGTCCCTTAATATTGGAAGTCAGCAATTTCCTAAACTTCTTCATTATATGAACAAATTAAACCATGATTGTCTTAGAATAGGCAGTATTAAGCAACTAAAAGAAAAACAATCAATTAAAATTTCAAAACATGTAGTCTAATTATACACGAATAGAGCATACGTTGTTTTAAAAGTGAAATTTTCCGGAAAAGATCCAGGTAGTGCACACCAAATACCATCCGTGTCTAGTTCAAGTGGTTTTCCTATTTTTTCTACTAGCAAGCGGGCATTCTGAATTATTTTTGCACCAGTATATGTCACTACTCCAGCCATTTCCATGGAATACCATCTTGCACCCCTGTAAGATAAACATCAACGCAAGGGATGATTCAGGAGAAAAAAAATAGCAAATGTAACTAAATGAACTCCAATGAAACTTCAGGAAAATATGAAGGTTCATTTACTTACTTGCGCATGACATATCCATAAAAGGAATTAAGTATACACTTGTGAGCAAGTTGCAATGAATCATAAAGCACAACCATATCCTGATGCATGAAATAATTATAATTAAATCCTGTCATAACCAGGTATTGCTCATAGTAAATGAATAACTTGTTGAAGAACCTACAAGTTACAAATATATTTTATACCTGTGCTTCTTGGATCTTCATAGAATTTCCACTAGCCTTGGCCTCTGACAATTTTCCCTTCCAAACCTTATTGAGACCTTTATACTCGTATCTTCTATCCCGGAAACTTCAAGATAGCACAAAATAAGGGCTTAGTACACGACAAGCAAGAAAAGAAAAAAGTGCAGTACCAATTTAAAGAAATTCTAAGGTTAGGACACGCGGTATCTATGAACTGTATAACGTATATGTTTCTCAAGTTATGAACATCTAAGGAGATAATAATTACTTTCTGCCTCTAACTACATATGCAAAAGGTTAACTTTATCATTCAAAATTAATCTCCAATGATATTCACTCACCTGCGAACAGTGTCAACATAAAATGGATTTTCCCGCATGCAGATTCCTGCTTCACGAATTTCAGTAACAGGTTTGTCGAGTACCCGCTTATATGCCTGTGGAATCCATCAAGATTTAGTAATCATATATTATTCAATCAAACATGTTCAATGAAACAGCCATAACCTTCTGACAGTATTTCTTTAATCGATCTTTCAGTCTTGATTGTTGCTCTGATTTGGGAAGGTCAAGAAAAGATTTTGATGACCTCTTTTCAGAATAGCGGTGTAAGGATTTGTTGTTCTCAGAATCATCAACAAACTCTGATTCAATTTGTGTCTTTAAAGCATAGTAGTCACTGAATGATTTCAAATAAAAGTTATAGTCAATAGTTTATTAATTTTCAAATAATGTCCTCAAAAGATCTGTAGAACAGGGAACATTAAGTGAAAAGAAAATTACACCTTTTCTTTGCCATGAATGTTTCTCCACGCCAAACCCACTCAAGCTTACGTAGGCAAGTCTTTCCAGGACGATTAAAATCACATGCAGTGCAGACTTCATCAGTAACAATTGATGGTGGCTGCAAATATGAATGAGAAGAATGGGAGGTTCGTATTATCAGAATTTCAAAATTCAGAATGACAATCTTATTGGAAATATCAAGAGAAAACAACAATGATATCCTTAGCTCCTAGCATTTTACATCATCTGCTTATCCACACTCAATGTTTGCCATAAAACGATCAGAAATTGTTGTGATAATGTGGCGAGATGCATTGCCTCTATCAACAATAATCATAAGTGTGTAACCCAATTTTAATATATGCCAGAGACTGCATAAATGCCATCTTCACATTTAATATGCCTCAAACTGCATACTGTAGTCATCCTCATATTTTACTACTCTTATTAACATTATTTTGAAAAACCATCTAAGGAAGATAGGAGAGCACTAGGGATATTTTAACACGTAAATATATTCTGTTTTGATAATTAAATTCTGCAATTTATAGAGGTAAAGACTTATTTTAAATTAATAAAACTCCAATACCAGGGTTAGACCCATGCAACCAAGGAAGGACATTATGTATTCCAAAAGGCCTAAAGAAGGTCCAATTGAAATTAGGAGAAGGGGTGTGAAATGGGTGTAGGAAGAGAGTAAAATGTGAAGGAAAAGCTACAGTATGAGAATGCGAATCTGAGAAATAGGGAAAGCTTTATGTTGATAGGGATCATGTGTATCTTTCTTTCTTTTCAGCTCAGAGCTTGGCGCCAAAGGCTTTTCTTCCTTGGCTGGGGTATTTTGCTGTTTTTTTAATCAAAAATACACTCTCACTTCTGGTGGATAGAGTTTATTTCTACCAACATGCATATCCTGCTAAAGTGCAGGAATATAAAATACAAATATCATCATACCTGAAGTCGGTTTGTTAAAATTATGTTTGGATACATAGCGGCTACATCCAGGTGATAAATGAGGGGACATTCATCACGTGTTGGCAAATCTCGTAATTTTACAAGCTGCATGCACAATGAGAAGTGGTCAGTCATCTTTATTCAAGCGTATTGAAATTTTCAGTAGTTTAGATCACAATAAACAAATGTGCATATCTTAGTCAATGCAATGACATATGAATAGCAAATAATGATCTTAAAATCATAAAACCAAACAATTAAATTACAGCTTACTCATGATTATGATACACAAGTAAATACATGAAAATTTGACCATACAAAAATCAGAATCAGTACCTTTTCCAGGATTGCATTCCTAACTTCGTCATAATTAGAAACAGATTCCAAATCCATCTTACCCTCCACTGTTATAGCATACTGTAGATCTCGATCAAGGTTGTTGATCAGTTGCTGGAACAATGCCACTCTATGGTTAGTCAAACATATTTTAAGAAAGATAAACAATATCATAATAGAGTTACTAAAATATAAACTAGTAGAATTATGGTTTTCATGTCTGCTCCAGTGGTCCTTCCCCTTGGGCATACACACAAGATTTCCTTATTTTGCAAAGAAAATAACTATAAGTGGAAGAAATAATAACTAAACGTATAAAAATTGCTAAAAGATTGTATGACATGTTTATGATAAAAAGGAAAGCTAGTCACCAGTAAAGTAATTTAAGATAGAAACAACAAACCTGAAAACCAGATGGCTCTAATGTAAAACTAGATGGGATGTCAGATCTGAATACACCACTTTCAAGACATTCCACATGACCACCAATGTATGTCTCACTCTCAAGAAGATGATTATTATGAAACTTCTCTGGATCAGACTGGTGTTTGTTAGGGCATATAACATTGGCCTTGTATGCCTGTAAAAGATGCCAAAACAATTAAACTGAAAGGAGAGAACTTTAGATGAAAAAATTTAAGCAGAGAATTCCACCATGAATAGTAAGAGCTCACCTGCACCATAAGTAACATTTCACAGAGGGTTCCACTACCTTTGCGCAAAACCTCGTCGGGTGGCATAGGTATAATGGTTGCAAGAGAGAAGATAAAGGGATGAACATAAGTTGTATATAAGTAATAAGTTGCCACTGCATCAGAAACAGAATAGGAGGCCATCATCTGCAAAAACATTTTAAAAAAATGATTAAGATGTCTCATGACCTGGATACATAACTTCTCAGATTTTCCAATGTCAAAGTAGAACATACTCCCTAATCCTGAGAAAAAGACAAAAAAAAAAGGCATAAATTAGTGCATATAAGAAGGGGGCAATTCTCACCCTATGAACTAGCTTTGGGGTCAAGGGTCAAACCCAAAATGTAAGATGATATCGGAGTCTACATCCATTAATGGGTCATTTACCATATCATCCGTGCCCCAAGCCTAATAGTTCTAAGTGTGAGAGGAGTATTGGGAAAAACTCAAATCACACATTGACTAAAGCTGGTACCAGTACCGTATATAAGTGGATGGCCAATCTATGAGTTAGCTTTTAGGGGTTGGTATTGGGGGTAAACACAAATTTCACTTCACCAAAATAATGTATACATGTGGGGAAACCCACATCTCACTAGCTGATTTTGCTAGATTAAGTTATCACCTAGGGACAATACCAAGATAATGTACATAAGTTGAGAGCCAGCCCTCACCCTATGACCTAGCTTTTGAGATTGATTTAGGCCCAAAGCCAAAACCTAAGAAGCTCTATATTTGCCATAAGTAGAACCCAAAACACCGACAAATTAGGAGACGTTTGTTTACACAAAATATAAACATAAAGTAAAAGGCCCACTCTTCCAAATTACCATAGCAATGTCACTCAAACAATTGTATCCCATTTTATTCTGCAAATAAAACCACAACTTTTCACTAACCTCCATTTTAACGATGAATAGCAGTGGCAATAAAAATGAACATTTATTTTGTGCACAATCATAACAATTAAGCTAACAAGACAAAAAGGGTGTTCAAATAATTTTACTACAAATTCGCACTCTATTTCATTACAGAAAATGATTCATACCAATACATCATAGCAAACCAATTTAATAAAAAATAAAGACATCAGTTCAAATGACTCATACCTGAGGCTTTTCCTTTGCAAAACGCACCATGTCTTCAGGATGCACCTCCAATGGATCATATCCCAACTTTGCTTTTGTAACAGCCTAAAGAAGAACAAAGAAATGAAAAGGACAAATTTGGTTAATTAAAAATTTGTGAGCTGAGAACTTATTCCTGCTTTACTTATTATAACATGCAAGGAAACTGTTCAATTTAATATAAAAATTAAGTTCTTTTTCAAAACTAATAAGTATAAAATTCTAAAATGATTTTCACAATATAGTAAATAAATTATGCATGGTTAAGTGGATAGCTTGTTGAGAAAATATTAGTTTGTCTTCATGCACACAGCTCATCACCCTGAAGTTACAGGGTGCCAGGATAAAAATGTTTACAATTCTGTTATTGTTGAAAATACATGGTACATTTCCAGCTTGATAATTCAGTGTCACACTGAAAAAGAAATTGTTAAGTGTGAGAGAATAACTACTTTGCATAAAATAAAACTGTTGAAATTAGTATAGTAGGTTGTTATCAATTAGCTGTAACTGATTTGGTTAGTTGGCTATAATTGTGAGACATAGGACTAAAACTGTGTGTATGAAGTATCCAATAGAGTCCATTTTATATAAGTTAATTACAATAATAGTTAAAGGAGATTTTATTCCTTTAATGTTCACAGAACTCCCTGTTAATTGCATTAAATTTCAATCTCCGACTGTAATGCAAATTAATTTTGTTTTGTGGCGCACGAAATGGAATTTAGCTAAAGAATTAAGATGTTAGAGAAAGACATGCTATGCAAATAGATTGTGACGAAAGGAATTAAATATGTCAAGTACAACAAATCTAATAAAATATTCTGCTGCGTCTTATGATATTATCAATACTCAGATACTGCTTCATTAATAAGAGTTGGAAAGTCGCCTTAATTATTGTCACCCTTAGTGCCCCTCAGCAGCAACCTCTAAGGGATTTCCTTAGTTGCAACATCAAGGGTGGTAGCTTAGTCTGACATTAAATAGATATGTGATTAAATGATAAGATAACACTAAAACTTATCCTATATTGATTGTTGGGATGGATTAACCAGCATTTGTAACGCTCTAAGTTGGAAATCCAGGCATGAAGAAAGTGTAAGAAAACAACCTTAATTGCAATGAACCCTGGGCCCCTTAGTTGCATTAATTGCAACTTCAGGGGTGATAGTTTAATCCCCCACGTTAAAATGATGATGTCAGCTTTACTTTAAAATTCAATCTGTTAGTTCTGTTTCTTCCTTTAAAAGACCAAAATGAACGGTTTGGAACTTATCTATCAATATACTATACATTAGTCGTTCAATATCTCAATGAAATTCATTGAGCAACCAAAATTGAAAAAATAAAATAAAAAACTGATACATATATGAACTTGAAAAAGCATCGATAAAACAATTGAAGTAAACAAATCTTTATTTTACCATGTCTTAGAACAAGGTTAGATCAAGCAAGTCCCACAATCCCACATGAATATAAATAGAAGACATTTTTTTTCTTTTGATTGAATTAAATATTTAAATATGTATGTATGTGTGTATATATATATATATATATATATATGTGTGTGTGTGTGTGTGTTTGTGTATCATGGAAGAAAAACTGTAATGAAGAAAATAGCAGTCATGATAATGGTAGTAAATATCACATGATACAATACGATTCACAACCCCCACGATACGAATCGTAGTAAAGCTCGTTTGCGTTCCCAAATCATTGTCGTATCATTCGTATCGAACTCTGAATCACGATTCTAACAAGAAACACAACCTTAATCGTGGGTCTCACTCCGAAATGGCCAGACACATGACCCAGTTTGGAAAAAAATTGCTAATCTACTTCTTTTCAATGGATGCGTACCAGTTCCTGATCTTCCCTACTCTGATTGTGATATGAATGTAATTCTTGGTGCCTTAATAACACAAAGAACATTCAGTTGGAGGAATCTTGAATAGAAAGATTCCAATTTTGAAGGGAGAATACAAGGAAGTTACAAACTGGTTTTTTTTTCTACTCATACATAACTACTAACAGCAGTTCCTATTTATTGGAACTTATAGTTGGTCTCACTAACTCCTATCCAAACACAATTCTAAACTGACACATTATAGTTATTTCATATCAGATTGCCATGAATAGTTTTGTCTCTTTCTTTCTTATTCTCTTTGGACCAAACATTTATAAGCCCAGATATTTTCTTTTTTCCATTTAACAAAGGAGTTAGGTGATACAACCTAGCCTAATCCAGCCATTATAACATTAACCTAATCTTCCCACTGATACAACCACTCTTTATGAATGTGTTTGTTATTGTTAATTACATCTTTACATGTTTATATGTCTCATATATTACATTTTGTAAATGTTTATGAATCTTACGATTTAAAACGAAATGATTAACAATATGAAACATAAGTTCTCTAATACATGGTTGTCTAACTATTCAACTACCGTGTTCATGATTAATAAAATAAATTATGCGAACAGCTGAGAAATCGAGATCAAACTTTGTACCTTCAAGCCTTGGCTCCCCTGAGGGAGATAACTATCACGTTTAACCCAAGCAAAACAATCCAAATGGCAAGCATATTTGGCACGACATTCCCCTTGGTTTGTGTCACATTTGAACCCTAATTCCTGAATGATCAAATAACAGTGATGAAAATAGAAGGAAAGGGAATGCCAACTAAATAAACTTAAAAAGAAAACTAATTGGTTTCCCGCTTTCACAATAACAGTAAAAAGGGAAACCAAATAACAAACATGATTTGTCCCAAAACTTTGGGACATAACATAGTCAAATTCAACTTCAAATACTTTGCGAACAGTTGACATTCTACAAATTCAAAGGGCTTTAATAGAAAATAGATATGCATCCAACATAATGAGATGGAGAATTGCACATAATGGTAGCATATACATTTTATTATTTTACCAATTAATGTAAGTCAATTGCCAAAAGCAAAAAGTTAACAACATACATCACTCATTTTGAACCCAAGATGGGTTGCCCTTCGTTCCAGGAATGGCCAATCGAAAAAATCACCATTATATGTCACGTAGATACCAGGTTTCACCTCTTGCATATGAGAGAACCACAATCTAAGAAGCTCAATCTGAAAACAAATAAAAACAAATGTCAACAAATTAGACTCATCATTACAAATAAAGAAACCACACACTGGAACAGATTTTCAACAACGAAATAAGATAACACATACTATATACCTACTGCTTATGGATTCACAGGTACCCTTACCTCATTTTGAACATTTGTCACTTTAAAACACCCTTCAAACTCTGGTTTTGGAGTGTACTCTATATCCTCTATATCATCCCCGACACACTATAGATAAAGCAAATAAATTATTTAAAGTTAACAGCCCATGACAATAACTAATGCCATACATTACAGTTTCTCAAGGTGCAATTCCTGAATCAGTTAACAACAATATTTCAAGCATAAGAGATGCATAATTTATTATATTCCAATTTCTAAATAATTTGCCACTGAAAACATTATGTAATCTCTAGTTGCATATCTAAACTTACAAATGAAGTCGCAACATTATATTCAATACTTTAATGCAAATCAATTAAACTCTGTGGACACAATTTGGGTTGTTGGGGAAATATAAAATCTCTTGCAGATAAACAATCTGAATAAAATGAACAATTTTTTAAAAGAAAGAGGAAGAAATTAGAAGATATTGATAACGAGAATACTAATGACAAGAATCTTTTGATGAGATGTTGGTAATTTCCTCTGAATAAAAAACAGTAAGAGTGAAAGACAGATTGCATGAATAACATTATGACGTTTACCTCCCTATTTATGATTAAATACCCTTGACCATCTACCATGTATGAAATCATCATAACTAAATCATAGTCAGCATCAGGAAACTTTAATGGAAGTTTTGTGGTCTCAATGTCAAATGCACAAACTCGAACTTCAGCACGCTGCAGAAGATCTGTCCTCTTTTCAAGTGTAACCCCATTATTGGACACTCCAACATCATACCACTGGCCACACCGTATATCTAGGTAATATGTTTTTGCAAGTGTCATGATAAATAGACAATATCATAGCAATGGAAAACAGGATAACAGAAAAAATATTAAAAGCAAAAAAAATAAGATCATAAAGTACCATTGTCAATGGCAAAACGAACATGATAAGGAACATCATATTCTCGAAGATCAGTCAAGCAATCTAGAAAGTCCTGAGGTCTATGTTCTCTGATAAGCAACAAGAACATGTAAGAAGAAAGGTTTAACTAAAATTATCTGAGATGAAAATATATGTCATTGCATAAAAGAAGTAATGTGAATATGAAGTAAGATGTGAAAATTGATCTACCTTCTTTCTGTTGACATGGATACAAAAGCTTCTGCAGTATCAGACTTAGCCTTATTTCTTTCAACAGAAGGCATCAGGTCTCTCTTCACATCCATCAATTGTTGTACGGTATCAAATGAAAGCTTTAAATAAGATTTTCTTAATCCAGATAAATGATTTTTCTGTCAAGAATCAAGAAAGCATCAGAGTCCATTTATAAGTATAGAGAAAGCAATCACAAACAACCCATTTGAATCAAAGCATAAACTTTTAAAGAAAATGCAACCTCGGATTTAACTTTCAGAAAGACATCGTCAAATCCACAAACAATTGCATGAAACTAATGCAGACTATATATCAAGACGAACCACATGCACTTGACTTTCTAAAGACTCTGGAAAAAAAATGCTAAATAAAATCGAATTAAAAATATTACTGGTGCTGAATGTTGTATTTTAAAAGATGTTTGTCGTGTACCAGACAAAGTGAAGCAGATAAGAAATGTATAAATTGCTTACAAGATCCAGGTCTTCTTTCTCTATAATTTCAATATCAGCAATCCGGGCTTCGTAACGTCTTCTCAGGTATGCTTCAACATCCATCTCCATTTTATCCTATTAAATTGAATTTATATAATCATAATTAACACTAACATCATGATGATTACTACAAAATAAACATTGAATCATAATATATCCACAACGGCAATGAACACGTTTAGACCAAAACGTACTACCATAGCACCACATATAACATACAGGAATGTTATCACCTACCTTTGTAGCTACGTAGAAGTAAGGCCGAAATCTGAATTTTGACTTGAATGAAGAGCCATCCTGCAAGCAGAATCCAATCAGTAAACTATTCCTTAAACCAGGTCACTCTTAGGAGAAAAAATTACTTTTAACTTAAGCAATCTTTACCTAAAAATTACCTGTGTGACAAAGTAAAGATCGACACAACTGTATTCTTTGTAACTGTTTTCATCCTGAACAGATGACTGCAAAAGTATGTAAAACCATGAATAGGCTAATAATAATGATCTATTTCAGGAAACCAACTAGCTGAGACTGCATATTGTGAATAGGAACCGGAAAACTCGACTGAGAATTGCAATTCAATCACTCATTCAGCGTAGCTATGTAATAACGTTTCAATTCACACTTAATCAGTGCTAGCGAATTGCAATAGTAATGTGCTTACGGATGCCAGAGTGAGTAGCCATCCGAGCCGTTTTTCACCCTCTGAAAACAGATCGAACCCTAATTTAGCTTCGAGCTCATCCTCGGGGTTGCGGTTCAGCTTCCGCTTCTTCGGTGCTCTGCTGTCTCTCCGGTCACGTCGCCGACCATCGCCGTTCATCGTTGCCCCAACGAGATCGAAGGTTTTGGCGTTGACGCTTTTGAATGAAGGTTATGAGAGTTTGGAAAAAACTGCTACTAGCGTGAGTAGAAGATTGGGAGCGGAGGGAAGACACAATCAAGACGTTTTCCCGCGCTTTTTCCCGGGTCGCAAAGTAAAGTTTGGTCCGCAAAGAACCAATCCGACGAACCGGAACGGTCCAAATTGAATAAGTTATACATCAAACAAAATAAATTATCAATTTTAATTGGTTCAATACTTTTATTCATCTATCATCTATTTCCATTACAAGTCATCTATCTATAATTTATTATTATTATTATTATATTTTACAGAAGAATATTTTTTGTGACTTAGGTAAATGGTATATAACAACTGTATTTATTTTGTTTTCTCTAAAACATTTTTTCATTTAATTCTTTAATTCATAAAAAATACTTAATTAGAGAAATCATTATTAATATATTATTTATAATTTAAAGAAATCATTATATATATATATATATATATATATATATATGTTCATAATCAAATTGATTAGTGATTCTGATTAAAAAATTATAAATGCTGTGATTTTTATGAATCAAATTAATGATACAAAAACATATTCTTATGAAATCCGATACTAGTATATAATTTAGTGCATAATTATATATATAAGAAAATATGATATCTATAATTTTTATGCTTTGAAATTTTTAAATAAAAAAAACAAGTATTTATTCTGATTCAAACTAAAGGATAGTATTAGTACATATTTTAATTCAAAATTATATCATATAAGAGCATATTGTTAGCTATCGTTGCACGGTAAATTTGAGAAATCTTACTGCGTTTATATCAATCTCATAACATAACTAACTACTTATTTTATAATTTAAGTTTTTTTTTGTGGAGGACTATGTTTCTATATAAAGAAAAAGTAGTTTTTTCCATTTCTTCTATTGTATGATTGAAATGCCATGAGTTAATGCATCTGACTTTACTCATTTAATATATCTATCTATATAATTTTATCATTTACAGAAACAAATAAAAATATCATAAGCATTTTTCTTTCTTACCAGCCATGAACTGTATTGACTGAAAAGGTAATTTTATGATTAAATTAAAGTTTGATGAAATGTTATTTATGAGATATGATCATAGTAATTTGAAGTATTAATTCCCTTAATTATTTTCAATACATTTTACAAGTAGTAGTCTTAAAGAATGATTCTTAATACATTTTTAATTGTGTTTATATTGAGATATTTTCGCATTTAAATTCCAGTGTTAATTTTTTTATTAAAAACATTCAATTATTAGGTTGAAGATTGAGAATCACTAAATCAAACGGTCCAAGATAACCCACAAATTTCTGGTTCAGAAAACGATGTTCAGAAAACCAACACTTTACCCTTTGGAAAATAATGTTGCTCAATAGATTCAACAACTGTTCGATTCGGAGGTAAAACTCTGAAGGAGAAATTTTAGTGACCGGCAGCAACAGAAGGAACCAGAGAAGTGTGCTATAATATATTTTCATATTATCAAGTATTCACCAGAAATCTCTACATGAACAAATTCCTCTTTCAAAATGATGGAACCTATTGGCATCCCTTACAACAAGGGTCCGTTGGGAGACTTTTGATGCTATCTTAAAGAATGTATGACAATCATCACAAATTCGAAGGTTTTTTGTGATTCGAATAGAAGTACCGTTTGGTGTAACAAGCAAACCATAACTAAGTGCCAACCTTTCACTATGTCTATATAACATCTGCATTTTCTCTTCTTCACTGACATTATGGAACACAAACTTCGTCTGAGCCCTATAGCCTTCTTTTTCCAGAAGTTTTGTAAACTGAGATAGTTTTAGACAAATATCATCAGACTTTGGATGAAACTTGTCCCTTGCCACGAAGGTGTGAATCTTATTCTCAACCTCAATCCAACTACATCCTGGTGTCTTCTTCATGCCGTTTCCCTTCATTCTCAACCTCACTTCTTCAACTTCATTCCATCTTCCATATGCTGCGAAGATATTTGATATCAATACATATTTTCCTGAATTCTCTGTATCCGATTGCAAGAGCTTCTTTGCTGCAAGCTCTCCCAGTTCTTTATTAGAATGAATGCGGGAAGCGCTGAGAAGAGCACACCAGATTTCAGAAGTAGGTTTGATTGGCATGTTTCTCACAAAACGATGAGCCTCTTCAAGGGAGTTGGAACGGCTGAGGAGATCAACCATACAAGCATAATGCTCTGGCCAGGGTTCCAGTTTATATTCATATTTCATAATATCGAAAACCCTCTTGCCTTCATCCATCAACCCTGAATGGCTGCATGCATATAACAAAGCCAAAAAGGTTATATGATCAGGAATAACATTTTCATCGGTCATTTCCTTGAATAAAGCAATGGCCTTACTTCCACATCCATGCATTCCATTTGCATTAATCATGGAAGTCCATAAAATTAGATCTCTCTTTTTTACAGAATTAAATATCTTTCTTGAGTTTTCCACATTCCCACAGTGAGCATACGTATCCACTAGGGAGCTAGCGATTGGTCCCTCCAAGAAAAAACCTTTTCTAATTAGAAACCCATGAATCTCCTTCCCTTTCTTCAATGAAGATAAACTAGCAGTGGCAGAAAGTGCACTAATGAGAGCTACAGAATCGGGATGAATTTTAAATTGGTTTAAAGTGTAGAAAAGTTCAAGAGCCTCCACTGGAAGACCATTATGAATAAAGCAGGAAATCATACTTGTCCAAGACACAATATCTTTGGATTTAATTGATTCAAATACACGTCTTGCATAATCTATATGCCCAACCTCTCCGTATACATTGACAATGGCATTTTGTAGTACTGTATCAGCTAAATCTCTTTTCAAAACATAACCATGAATCTCTCTGACAAAGTTTTTAGATTTCAACTCGCTACAAGCCTGCAAAATACTTCCAACCATCATGGGATCAACATGCATCCCACCCACCTGAACCATCCGGAACAAGTTCATTGCTTCCAGATGGCATTCATTCTGTGCATAACCGGCAATAACAGTTGTCCAAGAAATCAAATCCTTTTCAGGCATACATTCAAAAGCATGACCCATATATTTCACACAGCAACACTTAGCATACATATCTATAACGGTGTTCCCAATCTGCATATTGGAATCCATTCCATTTCTTATTACATAGGCATGGACTTCCTTCCCTTTCAATAAATTTCCCAATCGGCCAGAGGCCGCAATCAAGTTTAACACTGACACCTGATCAAACTTCAGGCCAGAACCCTGCATATCCCGAAAGTAATTTAGAGCATCACTACAGAGCTCATTTTGAACCAAACCGGAGAGCAATGTATTCCAAGATACACAATCCCTGCAAAGCATACTTTCAAAAACTCTCACAGCATCCTCCATACGGCCACTCTTTGCATACATGGCAATCAAAGCATTGGCAACATAGATATCAACAAAATGGTTAGATTTCAGCACAGCACCATGAATCTCCATACCCAGTTTAACAAACGAGGGATCCTCACAACCTTGAAGAGCTGCAACAAAAGTATATGTATTGCTCTCGACACCAACCTCCTGCATTCTTCTAAAAAGCGACAATGCCTGCAAACATTTCCCTCCTGCTACATGTGCCGAAATAATAGAATTCCAAGAAACAGCGTCCTCTTTCTCCATCATAATCCCATCAAACAGCACCCTGGCCCCATCAAGATCACCGCACTTGGCATACATACTTATAAGCGCATTACACACAAACACAAATTCACCATATCCACACTTAACAGCCACACCATGGATTTCAGCCCCCGAGCGAGTTGCACCAAGAGCACCACACGCTTTAAGTACAGAGGGAAAAGTACAAGCATCTAGCGCCACTCCACGGACTCTCATCTCTCTGTACAACTCAATTGCTTCGAGGTATTTACCGCTTGACACAAACGCACCCAGCATGGCATTCCAGGTAAAAATAGTTCTTTCAGTTATTCCGTCGAACACTTTGAGTGCATCGCTCAAAGAGCCACATTTTCCGTACATGTGGACGAGCTTGGTGGCTAGAAACGCCGAGACATGAGACTTTAGCAAACGGGCATGCAACTGTTGACCTTGTGGGAGGGCTTTCTCAGTGGTGCAGAAGTCAAGGAGGAGAGAATGCGCGTGTTCGAGACGCGAGGGGGGCGTGAGTGGGTGAGAGGAAAGGAGTGTTAAGGATTCAAAAGCGGGTTTGAGGGCTCCTTGGTTGAGGAGGGTGTTAACGGAAATGGGTTTGAGACCTGAGAGGATTGAAGTGGACATGGTGATTGTGCATGCATGAAGCTGCGCTGCGCCGCACCGGAACAAAGATCTCATGCGTAAGCCGCGAAACAGGAACACTAAATTAAAGTAATAAATAAATAACTTTTTTTTCTTAATATATATTATTGTGTTTTTCTCAATTTCTTTCCACTCTTTCTAAACCTCTTAGTTAATTTTTTTTTTTGGTTAAAATGTGTTACTATGGTTTCTTTGTTAAATTGACAATAAAATCGTTAGCTAAAAATAAAAAGCAAATAATATGAGAATAATTGTTGACATAAATATTGATGAATGGTTTCCATTCAAACAAGTCATTTTAATTGTTAAAAACTTTTTTATTGAAAATTATATGATTTCCATTTTCGGTGATAGGAAGAATTTTTTTTTTCATTTTTTTATAATTAACTTTACTTTAATCCTTAAAATAATTGTTAGGGAACACAAACTTCGGTTCAGACCGGGTCAATAGAGAGACAAACGGAGCACCTATAAAAGTCGTTCATCTTCCCCCAATCGAAAAGGCCCTAGATTATCACAGAGCTGGTTCGTCATTCTTCTTCGTCGCAAATCTCACAATCGTTAGAGAAACCTATCGCCTCTATTCAAAGTAAGCTGCTAAAGCCCTACTCTATTCGTCACTCACTTCACGATTTGGCCACGCTCTTCTCCCAGATCTCGTCTTCCATTTTGTTTTTGTTATTTTACTCTAATTAAATCAATTTTTCCAAATTCCTCTGTTATGATCCTTTCCAAACAGTGTGCATTATCCACGAATCTGGTTTTTATCATTGCTCAATCTATTGCTGCATTCGATTTTGTCTTCTCGATTAAATCCGGATAGTTTGTTGTTTTCCCTATTTTCTGGTTATTGGTCAAATTGATGCTTCAATTTTGTTTTTCATCTGTTACGTGTGGGGGGGTTATTCATTTAGTGTTCCGTTGAATTATGAAACTGTGAAGTTAACTTCAAGTGGTGCAAAATAATATTAGGGTTTGGCATACCTTTGCTCCCAGGTAGTAGTGGCAAGCATTTGGTGATGTGAATTCCATAATGTTCTTTTGGCACGTATATAGTACTCGTTGCTTGAATAATCGACGAATCGTTTATAATTAAAGCCACCACCACCCCCAGTAACTACTCCTGCACATCCATAACCTCATACTTGCACTTTTTGAATGGTCAATCATTCAATTTACGAAAATTCGGGGCAGTGTGTTTGGTCCACAAGCATGAACAGTTGCTCCTGCTACAATTTATATAGTATACAATGGTATTTGGTCAAGAGACTTTGAAGTGGTGAGGATAATATAGCAAGATATAGTTTGTTACTCACTGGAGTTTGGAAAGCTGTTTCGTTGTATATGTAGAGCTGTTTCTAATGTGACATCTTAGATATTATCTGATGAAATTGAAAATTGTCTGCACCGGAGTATTGCTATATAGCTTTTGTATCTTCTTGTTCACCTGAAAATCCCCGCTTTATTTGATATTCGAGTTTTTGGTTGTATGGTGTTTTATATATTTATTGCATTGTTCCTTTTTTATCTTTTGTTTCTCTCCTGCTTGGTTTGATGCATAAATTGGAATTAGTTAAAGGCTTCAAATAGTTCTCTCTATCTGCTGTGTTTGTGATGGTGACAAAAGCGGGGGAGAGCGTCCTTCAAGTTCTGTTTTTGTTTCAATTCATTTCATGCCATGTTTTCTTCTTATTTTAGATAGTTGGGAAAAAATTAGATAATCCTTGGCTTTGGTATGCAGGATGTCGGAAGCACCATTTAGACCACGTGAAAAGCTTTTTGAGAAGCAAAAATATTTCCAGAATATCCCCAAGCATACCTACTTGAAGGGACCCATGGATAAGGTTACATCTGTGGCCATACCTCTGGCTTTGGCTGCAACATCACTTTATCTGATTGTAAGTTTAATTGTAATGTGGTCTTTTTACTTGTCTCTGTTGTTTTTATTATCAGTATGTCTCCAATTCTCCATTTGTTTCGAATCATATTATATCGACACTGTGTTATGCATTGTGTCCAGGGACGAGGGATCTATAACATGTCGCATGGAATTGGAAAGAAAGAATGACCTTGGAATTTTGAATTGAGGAGGTGGGCGATTTGCCACATAAAACAACCATAGCCTCCTTAATATAGACCACTGGTTTTCTTTGCATTTATGTTTGTTCTCTTAATAAAATTTCTTAGTTGCAGATTTTGACTGCCATTGGGGTTTATAACTTTATAATGGAAGTTGTTCATTGTATGTTCTATAAAATCAAATTGGTTGAATTGGCTCCGACTGCTGGTTTCAGATTCTGGTTTATGCTTTGCCCCTTGTTTTGCATGCGTTAGACAAGCTCAACGGTTTTCCTTATGCGTCGTTAAGCATTTCAATTGTTTCTCTATGATGTGTTTGATGTGTGGTCCAGTGGAATTACTTGGCGAGTAGTTGGCCTCAAGCTATAGGTGGTGGTAGGAACCTGTGAAATGGTCTAAGGTGGATCCAAGTGCCGATTGAAACTCTATAGCATTTGAATTTATAATACATATTTGGTTTTATATTGGAGAGGTCTCTACCCCCAACCATGGTTTGGGTAAGAAAATTTGTTCTTAGGTTTTTCTCGTATCATGATGTAGAAAAGTCTTACTGAAAATAAAACACGCTATCATTAGAATCTTGATTCAATACATCAAACTATTAAATATGAAACTGGATTGTTTATATATTTTTATTACTTGAAAAATGTTGAGGAGGTACTGCATCGGGCTAGGACCCAGCTGAGCTATTCCGTAACTTTTTCTTGTCTAATATTTTGGTTTGGAAATCTTTGAAAATATTTGCTTATCGCCTCCTTCAATCAGCCCCAAGTTATCACCATTTTTGGTTTAATATTCAGCCTACACCGAGAAACTCGGATACTTTCAAGGTTCGAAGTTTGTATGACGTGGTTGGGTGCGAGTATTCTCCGCCCAAAACGGAGGCACAAAACACTAAAGGCAAATTTTCTTGGTCCAAGCACGCTGTTGAGCAGCAGCATCTTTGTCATTGAAGAAGGAAGCGATCTGCTTCACAATGAGATCAAAGCATATTTTAGTGTGTGAATGTAAACACAGACTTGCCCCTTAGTTGAAAATTTATTGGTACAAGTCCCGCGCGTGCTGTCCTCCTCGAGATTTTGTTTGATCACGTACCAAAAGAGTGCGTTACACAAGCAGCAAACAAATCTTATTATTAGCAGACAAAGCAAAAATCTTTTGCAGGATAGATTCAGTGGCAATGTGATACGGTGGGCCTATGCAATTCAAAGCTCGACATGACGTACCACAGCCAGTAGGTACTGCTCTCTTAGTCGCAGAAGTTATAGAGCTCAGATATTCAATGCTGCTGATCAAAATTCAGATACTAAGAAGTTCATGGACGGTCAAAACCCACAAACAAGAGCACAACAACAAACCACTAAGCTGGAGACTATAATTTTTTGGTGGTTGGTCTGTGGGGCATACAACATTCAAATGCCTCCAATAAGTCAGCAGAAAGTTTGCAGATCTTTGAATGCATACACCACGCTTGACAGAGTTGGATTGACTTTTAAGCTTTTCTGGCTTCTGAGTATACATCAGGAACAATACAAGTGCATGATTAACTCGAGGAAATATCCTAATTGGCTATTCAACATACTAACCAATGATGATGTAACAAAAGAAGAAAAAAAAAACTATGACGAACACTAACTAATAATGAAGGATCACAAGTCAGCCTGGAAAGTATTCACCATCCACTCTTTCATGTATTTACTTTACTCGTGTGTACTTGTCCCTACTTAAATCATTCTTGTTATAAGCGTTTGTAGAAGAAATTTTAAACAATCTCAGATTCCTTCGTATATTAACTCAATCTAAAAGGTGGTCACATCCAGGAAAAATATCATCTTCAAATTGAAATAAGATTCTAAGATAATGCTTGTGTTTTCACTTTCAACGGTGCTTGGCCCAGTGTAATGTGAGTGAGCAATTATTTAGAACATAAGGTGGAAGCTCCTTTCTTACAGTGCCAAGCTGTGTGAGTATGTGACTTTCTGCTTCAGAAAATGCATTTTTGGGCTGGTCATCCATATGGGTAATAATTTTCTATAAAGGCAACTGGGTACTGCCAGTTCTCCTACTCTGTCTTGCTTCCTAAGGCTCTCCCACATTCATGCTTTATGTAGCAGTAGGTGGCCCTTTCTGTTCACTCCTCAACCAAAACTTATGGTCCAAGCACTTTTCTATCTTAAAGAAAGCACTTATATAATTACCAATGCTCCTTAGAAACCTCTCAAGAAAAATACCTATATATGCTACCTTAAAAGATCTAAAAATATTTGCCATATTAAAAGTGGTAAAAAGATGATATGATCCTCCAAGTTACCTTGGGGAAGCAGGTATATAACTACATATATACACGCGTCTGTGTAAATTTTTTGGTCCATACATAAACTATTGATGCCATGTTGAGAAACAGTCGTTAGCTGAATATGCCAATATACCAACTTAAGAAAATTGCTACCTAACCAAAGCACTCTCATAAAGATTCTTCACTAAGTTTTCAGAGAATAATAAAAGGAGAAGTGTAGTCAAAGATTTAACATTTATACTCTCCACGTATAACACCTTCCAAATCCAAATACTATAACTTTGATGGTGCCATATAATCAAGTTGGCTTGTGAGTAAAGTTGGCAGGAAAAACACCAAGTATTTGTTTACAGAAGATAAATCCACTGTTAACTTCATAGCTTTTAACAGTCATATCTGTCATTTGGGCTTATTCTATGGTTTGTTAACAACACAAACTGCTTAGTCTCACACCCTTAAAGCCAGTCCTGTTTATAAGCACCTTAGGAGAAAGTAGAACCATCATTCCAAGAAAAAGAGAAAAAGAACAGAGAGAAAGAAAACGGGAGATAACAGGCCTGGGAGAGAAAAAGAGTGTTATCAATTGTGGTGCAATAATGGCAACACCAAAACAGTCATATGAACAACACCAACAACAAACAAATGTGCTGCGTGTGAGGAATTCAGGGATGATTAGCGTGAACCAGAGTCCAATGAGAGATGACAAGGAAGAGGAGATGTCAAGATCAGCTTTGGCAATGTTCAGAGCAAAGGAAGAAGAAATTGAAAGGAAGAAAATGGAGGTGAGGGATAAGGTTCATGCTTATCTGGGTCGAGTAGAGGAGGAAACAAAACGCTTGGCTGAGATTAGAGAAGTAAGTGTCACAATGCTGATTCTTTCCCTTTGATGTTGCATTTGGCTTATCTCTAAGCTTTCATGCTTTATTTGTTTTCTATTCTTTCATTTTTTTACATATAAATCAATATACAGCGTGTTTGATTCCACATTCCAAATAGTTTCTACCTCTCATACCTGATTTCTTACTTCTCTTCCCAAACACGCCAGGTATGGGAAAAAGATAGTAATCTGATCAGAAAGTTTGTTTCCTTTTAATTCTCTCATTAAATCTTCAACCAATAAATGATAATGATAAGAAACTAGTAATTTCGGGTGTTATGCATGTATGTTCTGAGTCACACATCGGATAAAACTGAGAAAGTAGAATATTATACAAAGATGAATATTCGTAAACTCATATCGAGTTAAGTGTGATATTATTCTTCTACGTGGTTTGACTGAAATTTCATTGGTATTCTATCTATCCGATAAATCTCTTACTTCAATGGACCTATCTGGGTTATTTTTCCTTGTTCTTGGACAAGTACTTACATGTCACCGGTGTTGAATAGTAAATGCTTGAAAAACTGAATGTGATGTTGTAGGAGCTTGAGGGTCTGACAGATCCATTGAGGAAGGAAGTTGCAATGGTTAGAAAGAAGATAGACAGTGTGAACAAAGAGTTAAAGCCACTGGGCCAAACCTGCCAGAGAAAGGTGAAGTTTTCCAACTGTTCACCAGTTGTTTGCTTTTGACATTTCTAAAATCGATTCTTAAGTGATGCCTATCTGGTTTACTTACACAGCTTTTGATACAAACACTTGAGCACTGAATGGAATTTAATCAATTAGCCATGCTTGCTTTCTTGGCCCCATGTTGTCTCATCAACTGGGAGGCAAAGTGGACATGATTGTTTAGTGGTTAAGCTGTTCATTATTAATAATTGTGTTCAAATGTCCATGTAGAAAATGATCTATTTGGTTCAATGGGAGATTGCAAATTCCTCATGCTGCTTCTTTTGCATCATTGTGCCTAGAAAAATGAAATAAAGAAAAGGGTTGAAGGGAAATATGAACCACAAACCCATCATAACTCACCGTTGTTGATACTACTTTACTTTCAAAAATGGTTTGAGAGATAAGAAGAAAATTAGTTAAGTATTACATAAACCGGGGTTAAATTCCCTGATCGTGAAATTGAAATTTGTTTCTATCCAAACTTCCATACATTTTAGTCATGGATACGGTCATTTTAATCAAATGTCATTAAATTCTTTTTACATGTTAAATGATGTTTCAGAGTGACATTTGAATTGTTTATACTATTAACATGTTTTAGTTCGAATGTCAATTTGAAACACCGTCTAATATGTAATACAAATTATTATCATGAAGTTAGAAGGACTCTATTCATTCATTTTTTAAGTTTTGACTAAAATGTATTAAAATTTGAAACAGAACAAATTCTAATTTCGTGTCTAAATTTAAAACTTAAAAAAAAAATTAAATTGATTTTTCTTTCTTGTTTTTCTCTTCTTTTTTTTTGGGTCACAGGAAAGAGAGTATAAGGAAGCCCTTGATGCTTTCAATGAGAAAAACAAGGAAAAAGCTCAACTTGTTAGTAAACTAATGGAGGTAAGAATTTCTTTTATGATTTGAGTGTGTGCAAAACTTTCTAAATTTGTACCCTAACTTGTCTTTTTTGTCTGTTTGTTCCATGAATGTTGGGATAGCTGGTGACTGAAAGTGAGAAATTGAGGATGAAGAAGTTGGAGGAGTTAAGCAAAAACGTAGATACCCTGAACTGAAATTAATGCTAATACAAGTAACCTTACTTCTGTGTGATGTAACTACAACCATGTGGTGTATTGTAATGTGACATAATTTGTGATTTCATTGTACTTTAAAAATTTGATTAGGAAATCTGCATTAGAGAGAGACCTAAATCCTGAACATTGCACAAGCTGTTGTCATTTGATTTGAGATGTGTATTCAAACTGAACAATCAGAAAGATCTATTTTTTTTTTTTTGTATGAATGAACATTATTTGTCAAACTAATCAATTTTTTCTTGTTGCAACTTACCTAATTGATGTCACGAACACAAAACTTAACTATCTCAATAACAGTAAAGGAGTTGTTCAATTTGTCATGGTAAGTGTGAGTATAAGGGTATAAAAAAAACAAACATTTTATTTATAATAGGAAAACTGTTGTTTTATACAATTTGACAACTTGTATAAAGATAAAATAGTCTTAATAAAAGTGAATTTTTATATTTTTAGAAGAAAAAGAAAATAAACAATTATAAGGGATAGTGTAAAATAGTAATAAATCATTATTGATATCACTTATTATTATTGTTAATGGAATATCAAATATTTTGTATTTTTATATTATTTCTTTTATTATACAATAAAAATCAATATTTATTAAGAAAATATAAATTTTAAAGTTTAAAAAGTATAATTAAATATAAAGAAGTAAGAAAACAAGTGAAAAATTGTTTAAAAGTGTAAAAACAAAATCAAGATAATATATATTAAATTATTTATAGATGTTATAAATTAAACATGTCTTGAAAATTATTTATATGAGAGATGAATATTATCAAGACATAAATACAAATATAAGTCTAATTAGAAAAAAACGAATCATAAATAATTTCGTATTTATATTGAATTTTTAATTTGTTCTCGACTGAATTAAGTATTTATTTCATAAAAGACTATTTCTATATTAAATCGACATTAATACAATTTAAAAATGCTACGTATCAAAATTTAAGTCAATCACAAATAAAATTTGAACTGTTTATATTCTTTCTTATTCTTTTATTTTATAAGTTATTTTGTTTCGTTACATTTTTATAGTTCATTAATACTAATTTAGCATAATTCAGATTAAGTTGGAACTCAATTATTTTTTTTTAGAAAAATAAAAATCAATTAAGTACAAAAATATAAAACAAAAAAAATATAAATATAAAAATCAATTAAAATATAAATAAATAGAAAAATCTAATTTTTCCATCGAAACCCTAAAACCTATGGAAATAATTCGATTATTTTGTCCCAACATCCAAAGCTGACATTAGGGGAAGAAAGAACGTAGAGTGAAAGAAAGGTTAACAATGGCGTCAGAGAACACAGTGACTTCAAACTCTACAGATGGTGAACGACCGAAGGTGGTTGTCATAATGGGACCCACAGCTTCCGGGAAGTCGAAGCTTGCCGTTGATTTAGCGTCTCACTTCCCTATCGAAGTCATCAACGCTGATTCCATGCAGGTCTACCGCGGCCTCGATGTTCTCGCCAACAAACTCCCTCTCTCTCACCAAAACGGTACCACCGTACCCTCGCTGCATCTGATTTTTGTCCATAGCAATCCCGTTCCGTTTCTGAAATCAGGTTTCGAATTTGCTGCAGGAGTGCCGCATCATCTCTTGGGCACTGTAAGCCCCAACGTGGAATTCACAGCTAAAGCGTTTCGGGATTCCGCTATCCCCGTATGTCTCAATCGATGAATGAAGAGAATCCACTTTTATTATTATATTATTTGTTATTTGCTATGATTATGATTATGATTATTATTATTATTATTATTATTATTATTATTATTATTATTATTATTATTTATTTTCAGATTATTGATGACATATTGGCTCGCAGTCATTTGCCTGTTATAGTTGGGGGTACAAATTACTATATCCAGGTTGGGATTTTGAGTGATACGTTCTTTGTGTCTTGTTGTGTTCTTCATTTTATTTATTTATTTGAATTTCTTATAATGCTTAATAATGTATTTATATGGCTGATTTCTACTTATTAATCCTCTTCAGGCTCTTGTGAGTTCGTTTCTTCTAGATGATTCTGCCGAAGATATGGATGAAAGCTGTTTGGGTGACCTACCTGGTATATTGTTATGTATTTGGTGCTTTCTTTTTCTCTACTTTTTTTTTTTATCTGTTTCAATTGACATATACTTATCATTTATTGCATTTGTAATTTTATAGGCATCACGCAGTCTGAGAACAGTTTCCCTGGTGAAAATGATGGTTCAAGCTATGGTTATGATCTGCTCAAGGATATTGATCCAGTTGCTGCTAATAGAATCCATCCAAATAACCATAGAAAGGTTGGGTGTAATTTGATTATTTATCATTTACTCTTCTAGAGACAATGAAAGTTCCGTCTTATTTATGCAATTGGAGTTACGTATGCAACAATTTCATGATGTTTTTTCTGTTTATAATGAGTTCAGTTTTGTTGCATTGTGTATGTAAAGATTTTTACATCGTCAAGATTTTACTTTTAAAATAGTTGTTGCAAAAGTCAGCATCTTAATATGCATGACAGTTTATGATGATATAACAATTCTTAGAAAGGTCCAACTCTACCCTACGAAATAAACTTGCAAGATGATATTTGTATTAACTTATATATTATAATTTGGTTATATCTGTAGTTATTGTAAAATCTTTAATATAGTCTTTCATGCCAAGGGCTATATACCAACAAATCTTTTTAAGATAGGCTTGATACTATCTTAGAAAGTGAAGACCAAAATCAGTTTTACAAAACTTGCTTGCAAACAATCATCTATATAGTATTAATGTATTTAAACTTAATTCATTTAATATATAAAGCATGTATAGTACAACCCTTCATGCTATGGGTTATGAATCTCTCATGTGGAACTAAATATTTGCGCAGGTGGTGCAATATGTGCAACAATCCATATTAAAATAAACTTTGATATCATCTTAGAAAGTAAATTTAGGCCTAACGCAGATTCTACAAAATTGGCTTGCAAATGAACATCTACATATTAATGTATTTAAATTTAATTCATATAATATTAGAGCATGTATAAGTACAACCCTTCATGCCAAAGACTAAACCTTGTTAAGATAGACTTCGATAACATCTTAGAAAGTAAGTTTAGGTTTACTTCAATTCTACAAAACTAACTTGTAAACAAGCATTTACATTATTAATTTATTTAAATTTAATTCATATAATAATATAAAGCATATATAAGTATGCTTATTATTGTAGTCTTATGATTTTAAATTCTAGCATGCTGTACATCTATTGGGACCAAGCCATATGGCCTTTCAATTCATTTTTGAACATTTAAATATATATGAAGTGCCTAATTGGGGATTACTAACCCGCATATTTGTGTTTTTATGGGTTTCAGATAAATCAATATATTAATTTGTACACTCGCACTGGTGTTCTTCCTAGTAAAGTTTTTCAAGGAAAGGCAGCAGAGGTTTGTTTTCTTTGCCAATAGTCAATTACTGGAATTTCAATATGATCTCTTTTCCCTTTGTCTACCTATAGTTATATAATTATTTTTCCCACTAATCACATTACCACACTATACTCATTCTATTCTATTGATGGACAATTGGTGGGGATATCAAGTGGATCAATAATGGAAAAAGGATGTTAACTCGCTAATGTTTTGTTGCAATGTCTGGTGATTCCTTCTTCCCCTTATAAATAATATTGGTCTTACTTGTGGCAGGGCAGAATTGGGGTCAAGTTGACAACTTAAGATATGATTGTTGTTTTATATGTGTGGATGCATCTCTCCCTGTACTGGACAGATATGTAGAGCAGAGGGTAGATTGCATGATGGACGATGGATTACTCAATGAAGTCTATGACATTTATAATTTGAATGCAGATTATACTAGAGGTTTGCGGCAGGCCATTGGTGTCCGTGAATTTGAGCCTCTTCTTAGAACTTGTGTTGTCAAAGACATGTATGAAAGAGAGAGGGAATTGACTGAAGGATCGGAAAAGGGCAAGACATTGTTTAATTGTAATTTGATGGAGTTGGTGAGATCTTCCGATGATACTGAATCCACAATTCTTTTGGAAGAAGCAATTGAAAAAGTAAAGGTTAATACCAGGAGACTTGTTCGGCGACAGGTAAAAAATAATGTCATTTGTTTTCTAACTTCCTTAAACAAGCATTCTTGGATGACATTATTTTTGGCCGGGCATGCGAGGAAACTGAAAATGTCATTTTTCTGTATTCACAAGTAATAGAAAATTGACAGTATCACTGAGACGATTCATCTGAATTTTGACTTAGAAGTTTGAAATACCTTGTCCTTTCTGTAGAGCATTTAGTTCACCTGCCATTCGGCTGTACAGTATGACTATTTATTTGTTTTTTCTATACTTTCATTTGTATTATTGTATTAGTGTTTTCCAGTGTTTCCTAGAATTAGTGTTATTGTCTAAGGAGTCAGGGTCATAAATAATATAATTGATCAATATTCGTTGGTGACAATGAATTGACTGGAGTTTGTACGTACGGAAGCTTAAAGTCTGACATTAATATTGAAGCTATGTTCATGACAGAAGAGGATGATCAGTCGACTGCAAACATTGTTTGGTTGGAAAATACACTATGTTGATTCCACAGAAGCAATATCAAGTAAGCTGTTTTAATCATGTTCCTTGTATTTTCTATGTTCATCAATTAGCTCGTGTAATAAATTAACAATATCCTTGGATTACATTCATTTAGTTATTTTATGTTACAGGCAAATCAGAAAATGTATGGGCACGCCAAGTAGTTGAATCTGCTGTGAAGATAGTTAAATCTTTCTTGAGTGAGAACGGAAGCTTGTCATCCACCTTTGGGACTTCAGATGACACAGGGATGAAAACAATCCAAAGGGACCTCTGGACTCAATACGTTTGCAAGGTCTGTAATGTTTTTATGATCCACCTTCGCGACACATTTCTTTTGTTTTTTGTTAAGGTTTAATTAGTCGAATGGTACTTTCTCTCATTCGGATGTGTCAGTATGGTACCAGTTTTTAAAAATGTGTCAACTCTGTCTCAACTTTTGCAAAAGTGTCTCAATTAGATCATTTCAAAAAAATAAAATTATTAACGTTGTTAACAGCCATTGACATATTTTTAAAAGCGGGTACCAAACTGACATATCCAAACAAAAGTAGTACTTTATGATTAATTAAACCTTTTGTTAATAACTTAAAATGAATGTTCTTTTTATTATGGAAAGCCGAGTGTGGTGATCCTTATGGTGTTCTCATTATATGCTGTGCCACAAACTGCATACAGTATGCACCTACAGAAAAAAAATAAAAAAAGTGGAAGCAATTTGTTAAACTACCGTCTGTCAAATTTACGTTTCTAGAAAAAATTTCATTTGGATGCCAAATTTTTCTGTATGAATTACCACACGGAGTTTGTGACGTGCATCATCAAACTCAAACATTCTGTGTTCTTACGAACTTTCCTTTTGACAGGCTTGTGGAGATCGCGTTCTTAGAGGATTACATGAATGGGAACAACACAGACAAGGTCGGGGGCACCGAAAACGTATTTCAAGTCTTAAGAGCAAGGGCCAATTTCCTGGTTTCGTGGAACAGAAGGTTGAGTATTCTCAGGTGAAGAATAACAATATGTCGTATGACTTGTGAAATTAAAAGTATATTGGTATAGTTTATAACTTAACCATGCTTATGGTTGTAGTTCTTTCTTTTATTAAATTTGTGTTTATTTTTTTTTATCTTTTAAAATATTCATTTTTGTGTTTTAACTCTTAAATTTAAATAAATATTGTCTTTCAAAACTATAGTTGTCTTCAATTTTATGGTACAATTTTTTTTTTAATAATGGAAAGAATCATGAAACTTAATCTTTTAAATTTATTTATATGAAAATAAGTAACTACAAAACCCAATTTATGTGTGAATAGAAAAATACAATAAGGTAAAGATAGTCTGAAAATTGAATCACAGAATAAACAATTTAAAAAAAAAAATCTAATATAAATGTGTCCAAAATCTAAAGTGGTAGACATAAAGACATCATTAACTAGAGTTAAAAGGATAAAAATAAATTGTTTAAAAATTAAAAATTCATTTATCTTTTAACAATAACTATCTAAAAAAGTAAAAGTACATGTTTATTGAACTCGATATTTTGTAACAAAAAGATATGCAATAACAATAAAATAATTTAGATCTAATATATTGAGATAAGTGGTTTACCTTCATAATTGTTTGTAGAGTTAGGATGGGTTGACTAACAAATCCATTTTTTATTTTAAAAAATATATGTAAAATAATGAGATTTATTTAGGTTATTCTTTTATGTTTTTAGTGTTCTCAAAAATTAAAAATATATTTGTCATTGTTAATTTTTTTTAACTTAATTCTTAGGGTTAAATACGTTTTTGGTCCCTCAATTTTTAGTGAATTTTGGAATTAGTCAATTTCAAAATTTTGGATCAATATAGTCCTTCATCTTTCGAAATTCGTGTATTTAGTCATTTTAATCAAATTTTGTTAAGTTTATTTGGCATTTTAAGCTTGTTTCATAATAGTATTTGACTTAACATTAAAGCAAAGATGTGTCAAACAGTATAAATAACTCAAATATAATCCTGGAATGTGTACGAAACATAAACCTAATAAAATTTGATTAAAAGGACTAAATCTACGTATTTCAAAAGATGAAGGACTAAATTGGTCTAAAGTTTCGAAATAGACTAATTTCAAAATTCACTGAAGATAAGGGACAAAAACATATTTAACCCTAATTCTTATAATAACATTTATAAAAAAAACTCTCCAAATCAAATTTGGGTTAAATTAGATAAAATATTTTATCTAAGTTATAAAAATTTGAAATAATTTTATCAAATATAATACTTGAAACTTTTTTACTAGTTAACGTGGACCTATTTCCTAATCAAGCGCTTCTTCCTGCACCTTCATGTTTTTTCCCTACACCTTCATAAACAATGTGAAAAGGCATTTTTGCCCTTCCCCATGCACACCCCTCTCCCTGCTGCACTGCAATCTTTATTGAAAATCACCTTTGCTACACAAAAACCCAATGAAAAACGAAGTTGAGAAACGCAGTTGAGAGGGTAAGGTACATGATGGTGAAGAATCAATTTTTTGTATTTAGGACTCTCGAATTGGAGGTTGTTTTATCCATGTGGTGCAGATTTAGGAAAAATTTAAGAGAATGGATAAGTTTTAACTTTTTGTTTGTGTCCAGTAGGGATGGTCAAAAAATCTAATTTTCTTGATCCAATCCACTTTTGCTCTGATCTAATTCATTTTATTAAAAATCCAATTCATTTAAAATTCATTTTAATGCATCTGAATCTCAATCTAATCTACATTTTATATATTTTATGGATTAGATATTCATTCTATAAATCAAGATTTTCAAATATGGATAATCCAAAAAATCCAATCTAAATTTTCAATTTAAATTTTTAGTTGGGTTAGACTAAAGGTTGAGATGGACTAGGCTAAATTCAGACTCAGACGTAGAGATGGCAAATAAATTTGTCCCGTGGGTATTGCCCGAATTTGTCCCCGTTTTGACGGGGAATCCCCGCATTAACTGGGTATGAGTATGGGTACGGGGAATCCCTGACTTTTTCAATTGGGTACGGAGATAGTTATGGGGATATACATATCCCCGCCATAATATTCGTCCCCGCCATATCTCCGTCATCGTTTAAATTATTAAAATATTCACAATTAATTAAGTAACCATATATATATATATATATATATATATATATATATATATATATTTTTTTTTTTTTTTTTTTTTTTTTTTTTTT
>Ga0099822_1000774_pt1 | contig 33151 bp, 10 predicted proteins | sample CowpeawhiteBW_FD_76839 | JGI IMG/M metagenome (GOLD analysis project Ga0099822, IMG submission 76839) | Root nodule microbial communities of legume samples collected from California USA - Cow pea white BW | ecosystem: Host-associated > Plants > Roots > Nodule | place: USA: California | collected... | reverse complement strand
GTGATCTTCATGATGACTATGAAAGAGGCAGACGTCATTTACATTTTGTTTTAATCATTTCAATTTGTTTGGACTTTGTGATGATGGACTATTGTTGTATTAATGCATATGCAGTATGTTAATATAAGTATATTTGCATGTAGTCAACTAAATTTGAAATGAAAAGATTTAAAATCTGATTTTGGACCACAAAATGAACATATCAGGAAAAGGATGGCGGGCCGGGCCACCGGCCCGCCGGGCCGCCACCCCACGGGCCGGGCCCAAAAAAACAGCCCATTTTGCCTTGTCGGGCTAGCCCGGCCCAGCCCATTTAAAACGGGCCAAAAACGGGCCGGGCCAAAACGGGCCGGGCTGGCCCGTTTTGACACCCCTAATGTTAAGTAATTCTACACGGGCATTTCTTTTCAAACAATTTAAAAAGGAGTTTTTTTTTTGTGTCAGTTATATAAATTATGTAAAATATATTCTATTTTTAACATTTGGATATAATTGTAAAAAATAATAAATTGCTTTATTTGGAAAATGAATTGGAAAAAGATATTGTTTTAGTATGGGACGATCGAATATCCACAACTTCAATATAGTTTGTCCCTTGACGCTCATTTTTTTTGTCCGTACAGTCTTCAAGGTTTTTCGTCTGTTCAAAGTCGTTTGGATGGTACTTGATATTAGAAGTCTCGTATCGACTAAAAATAAGACAATTTCAAAATATATAAGTGGAATGCAAACCTCACCTTACATAATCATTCACACCTTAATCAGCATATAGTTTATTAATTCGTGATTATCATTGGATAAATATTAATATGACATTTATTCTATAATCGGTTGTTCAGTCCACTAATCAATCATTGGTGGTATACTAGTATTTAATTAGTTAAAATTTTAGAATTTTACTTCTTCTTTACAACATATTCATTGAAAAAAAGTAAAATAACAAACTAATAAATCAATTAAAACTCATAAAAAATAAAACACTTATTCATTTTCAATTCCAAATCTCCAATCCATTCTCAAATCACACAAAAAGTCCACTAACAAATTAGACTTCACATACTAGTTTTTAAGAAATAATCGCTAAAAGTCAACTGATAACAAATCTGACCACTTTTAGCAATCTGAAACGTGTGTTTATATATATAGCATGAGATGTATTATTTTAAATGATAGATTCTTAATCACCGCATTGAATTGTGTATTGAACAAGCACAGTGTCTAGAACCGGCGTCACTTGCAATGCATAGAGGTAGAAATCGTCCATCTTCAAACCAAATGGACCGTTTTTGAAGAAACTCATCAACAAAGGAATCCAACATTTCAGTGGTAACATGTTGCATCACTACTACATGTGCAATGTTTCCCTCGCATGCCAAACTCCACTTACGAGCAAAGTCTTCGTCTGGTGGTCTTTCGAAGACAACGATGTTGCTAAACTTGTTTAACATTGCACCAATTCCAGCACTTCGTAATCGATGTTGTAGATGGCATGCATTCGCAATGCATTTATGCACTTCGCTTTGAAGTCCCATAAAACCTTTTCTTTTGATGGCATACCAAAGAAAAATTGATGCATGACCAGAACGACTACCTGTGATTGTAACATCTCTTGAAGCAATGTATTCAACATCAGTTAACACGTTTATGTATTGTTGACGAGTTATTAGAGTACCACATGGGATTGGACATCCCAAAAACTTATGGCCAGAAATAGTTATACTTCCAATGGGCTTCTTGAAAGTGATCTTTGGTGCCTGTAGACAACCACATAATTAACAATTTCAAATGGGACAACCAGAAATTTAATAATCAGTGACAATATTAGTGTGTTAAAGAATTTATGTGAGTTTAGATATCACATTGTCTGAAATTAAGAATGATTAGTTACATAAAAAAAATAAGACTCGTAAAATTCATTGAGTTAACATTTTAAATTGAAAATAATATCGGTGAATTGGACTTATTTATTTAGTAGTCTATCTCTTTTTTGTAACTTGAATGAAATTTTATAAAATATAAGATATTTTGGTTAAATTGGAAATTCAATACTCTTTGTTCGTGTGAACAGAAATGAATAAAAAATGGTAGAAATAACATGGTTTATCTGAAAGAATTCTCTACTTAATTTTTTCTACTCTATTTTATTTTATTTTAATTTTTCATTTCATATGATCTGAAGATGAATGATAATATTGTACATATAATTACGTAGGTTCACACATACAATTTTAATTAAACAAACGGAAAAATCTATGTGGAGAAAAGAAAATCATTATATAATAGCAATCAACTAATGATGGATGTGTTGAGATTATATATCCACTAAACATTATATTAATTTATAATATATAAATAAAATAATCCTTAGATTTAAACTCAATTCTTAATAATCACCACCATATATCCAACCTATAGCGAAGAGATGTTCTTAGGTAGTGATGTATGTGTAGCACTTACTTGTTTGATAAAAGGCAGCATGATTCCGAATAAAGCTCCATCACAATGAATATAGAATCGGTCTTGAGTGAAACCACATTCCTTAAGTATTTCTATTACAAGATCAAGGTCATCAACCCCTCCTTTCATAGTTGTCCCTGCAAAAAGAAACCTTTCAAATTTTATACAACAAGTGCGTGCATGTTATTAATTTGTTATATGTATAGATGTCAAAGGTAAGAGGAGACCGATGTTAAGATTGATGATGGCTGGCTTGTCCTTGTGAGCAAGAAGTAATGTCTTTAGTTCATCACAATCAATCTCTCCAGAGACCAAAGTGCTAACCTTCATGCATTGCATTCGATACATTCTTGCAATTTTGAAGATTGAATAATGGGAATCTTGTGAGGCGTATAAAATCCCATTTGGAAATTTTTCTCTCCTACGTAAAACATATAAGTCGATGATTGTGCTTAGAACATATATTTTTGAAGCATCAAAAGTGTCTAGAAACTGTACCACCAGGTTTAACGAAACTAACCCTACTAAAATCCCATGAAGATTCCCTTCGGTTCCACCTGTTGTGACATATCCCCAGTACTTGCTCTTCTCTATCTCCCATAGATTTGCAAACCAATCAAGCACGCAAACTTCAAATGATGTTGAATTCATGGAGAAGCTGCTCCCTCGAAATGGATCACCAACGTTGTTCAAATGAAAATGAAGCAATGGTGCTAATGTGTCATAGTTGAAGTTTTGATTAGTGGGGTAGCCTGAAAGTGCATTGAGATAAACAAGAAAAGTATAAAAATATCAAAAATTATGTTCTCATGTTGGCACGTATTATAGATCAATATTTGTTGAAGTGTCATTTTATATTTTAAGAATAATGTAAAACAAGTTATGACATGAAAGGTACCCAAGAATCGTAAGTTGGTCTGATTTAGACTTTGAATATAGTGAGAAATAACTGAATCCAAATTGGGTTGTGTCTCGCCATTGAACTCGGTGATGGCAAGCTTGTCTTCAATATCTATCTGCAACTTCTTTTTTCCTCCAGAGACATTGTCACTACTAACCTCAGTTGACAACAACTCTGTAGCACGAGTTGTTGGAATAAAAAACATTGCCACGTTCTTCTCCATTGAATTCTCCATATACTGTGTCTGAGAATCAACCAGAGAGTGCATATGCAAAAGACACAAATGGTAACGTGCATTTATAGTCGAAAATCTATCTTTGAGCAACTTGTTCCTAATATGGAAAAATGAGTATTTTTTATTTTATTTTAAAAGCTACTTGGCTTACCTTTTCTTAGACGTAAGTTAAATACAATTAACTCTTTAGAAAGCTGTATATTACAAGTGCTGTGATAAGCCAAGAAAAGCACAACGTGCATTCCCCAAAAAGTCAGAGTCAATGTGACATAAAGGTGAAAACAGCAGAACAAATAATAGTGGAAAGAATAAAGCAACTGAACTGAAAGGAAGAAAAGGAAAAAGTGTTTCTGTATTATTTACATAAAGATGGTAGAAAGAGAAACTAACGGATAAACTGAAATAACAGAAGCCGTTGATTATGCAGAAAAGAAAAGGAGAAGAGAAGTGCAGGCCAAGCGAAGCTGAGAAAAAACAGAATGAATCATACGTTTTCACTTCTCTGTATTCTTAAATAACACAGTCGTTTTGATATAATAACATATGGAGTTGGTTTCTGAGAGTAACTAAACTGATATCTAAATCAAAACTTAAATTTACCTTTTATTAGATATATCCGTCTTAGCTACTTATTAAAATTATATTTTTAATTAAATTAGTGGTTAATTTTACAACTTTAAAGACTAATAATTTGTTTTCAAAACATTTTTCTTGTAATGATATATTTTAAATTATGGTAATGTAAATAATATAATAATAAATATTTGGATAACACTAAAATTTAAATTAGATTAATTTAAGTCTGACTCAACCTCACAAAACTAATTTATAAGATAAGATTCACACTTCACTTATATACTATGAAGTTGTCTTATCTTTAGTTGATGTGAAACTTCCAACAAACTTTATATGCAAGAAAAAATATATGCATACTACACAATAAACATGCATAAAACGTGTAACATCTAAAAGATTTGTTTCTAAAAATTTATAGTTTTGTGAGATCTTGAATTTCTTTTTATAACTTTAGGAGATTAAAACAGCAAACAAATTTTGGTTTCACATAGTAGGCTTGTCTCTTAATTTGTGTTCTCTCTCACATTTCCGTTAGAGTTATCATGCCGAAACGTAACTCACATCGTGAGGGTAGATTAGCTGAATACATGGCAAGAAAATGATGAATTAGTTTTAAAAATTTGAATAAAAAATATAATAATGATATTTTGACTCGAATTTTTAATCCATTTTTAATCCACCACTCAAATCATCTTTCAATTATCTTTTTTTAGTAATATGATAGGATGATCTAAGGGTGATTGAAATGCTGGGTTAAAAATTGATCAAAAAAAGTTGGTCAAAATATCATTATCCTAACAAATATTGTGAAACCATCTGTTTTTAATTTTAATTTTTTTATCAGCAAAAAAATGAATATATTAAATAAAATAGAGTAATTGAGATATTCTAACTCTTCTACAAAAAGAGTTACAGGATACCTTCACATAAGGTTTACACATTTTTTAGGTACCTATGCTAACAAAGTGTTGAGGAGAGACTAATATGTTAGTCTAATATTACAACAATCTATAAATGCACAGATGTTCTAGAATGATAGACATATCTAGTACCACTTCATATTAAGAGTCACATGAAATTATGCTCTACGACGTAATGGGCATAATGTCATTTTTCTAGTGACTGTCTACCCTTGTTTAACCTGCTATAACATTGTCCCCCATGCTTGCATGTGCTTTTTGTCACCCAGTTTCATTCAGTAAAAGAATTGTATTGTCCTGTTGTCTATTCCATATAGAAAGAGCATTTGTGCTCCACTGCAATCTCATCCCCTGCAAAAATAGAACATATATTTTCCAACTCTTCCCATACACTCCTTTCCTACAAAATAAGTTCTCACTTCCTTACTTTCAAACCCAGTGTGTTTGTCATTGAGTAGTAATTTCTTGATAGAATCACAATTATTTTAAGCATTGAATTGGCCATTGGTATTAATCACTATGTGAAATGTTATATTTGGTGATTTATGTTTCATCCAAGTTCATGCACTCACTTGTATCATACAAAAGATTTTTTTTGGGTCTATTTTCCTTTGCTTAAAAATAATCCTGCTTCTATGCTTCCAGATTTCCTAGATAATGGCCAACCACATTCCTTTTTAACTTCTGTTTTGTTTTCCATTAAGTTGCATAAGATAAAAGTGTTAGAAATTGGCACTTGGTTTGTTATGATGCATCGATCACACATCTCCCACACTTGTTTAGTTATTTTACAGTCAAAGAAGATATGTATGACACTCTCATTACTTTCTGCATACAACTCGCATAAGACATTTCCTAAATGTATGTCTTTGCTTATTAAAATGGTCTTAATTGCCACCGTATCCATCATTACCCTCTATCTTAGTATTTGTGCCTTTGAAAGCACGTTTAAGGACCAAAGAGATTGAAAACCACTATTGTCTTCTCCACCTATAATGTCTTGCATACCTTAGTGTATATAATCATTCTTCTTCCTTCAACCATATCCAGGAATCCTCATAGTTTCTTTTGGTCATTTATGATATGCATTAAGTCATGTTTTGTTTTTTCTTTCCACTCTAATCTAGTTGTTCTCCAAGTTAAATTCCATACTCATTCATTAATTTTAATTATTTGAATTAAATTACATCATTTGATAAAAATAACATTTTAATCGAGTTATGATATGAACAATTTAAAAAGGAGCTTTTTTTTGTCGGTTATTGTTCAGAAGTTCATCTTCAAACCAAATGGATCGTTTCTGAAGAAATTCATCAACAAAAGAATCCCACATTTGGATGGTAACATGTTGCATCACTACTTTTTTATTTATTAGCCTTTGTCTGGTAATGTTTCAAAGACAACGATGTTGCTTAACATTGCACCAATTCTAGCATTTCGTAATCGATGTTGTAAATGGCCGGCATGCATTGTCTATGCATTTATGCACATCACTTTGAAGTCCCACAAAACCTTTTCTTTTGATGACATACCAAAGAAAAATTGATGCATGCCCAGAACCACTACCTGTGATTGGGACATCTCTTGAAGCAATATATTCAACATCACTTAATATGTTTATGCATTGTTCACGTGTTATTACACTACACCCAGAAACTTATGGCCAGAAATAGTTATACTTCCAATAATGGGTTTCTTGGAAGTGATCTTTTTGGTGCCTGTAGGATCATCCCAACAATACTTTTAGACAACAACATAATTATGGGACAACTAAGTTTCAGGAAGACAAATAATTAGTGAGAAAAACGTGTTAAAAATTTATGTGTGAGTTGAGATATCACATTCTCTAAAAGTAAAAATATTAGTTAGGTATAAAATAACACTTATAAATTTATTCACTTAAAATTTTAAATTGGAAATAATATTAATTTGTAAGTTGAACTCATTTTATATAATAGTCTATCTCTTTTCGTAATTTGAATGATATAAAAGTTTAATTAATGATTTAGTTTTCTAATTTGTTAGTTTGGTTTATTTAAATTTTTTATTATTTTTTTTAATTTAGTCTTAAAGAAACTATGAAAAGGAAAGAAAAGAGGTTTTAAGAAGTGAAGTGTGACAAACTCTTAAAGCAAATACCTTAAAAAGAAATATTTTAGTAACTTATAACTTGAGCTTTCTTCGTTTTATTTTTTCAAAGTTTAGTTTTTTATTTTTTTTAAAAAAGCACAAGTTGTAATTATAGCCTATACTTACATAACCTTTTTTCTTTGGAAGAAATGTTCTCAATCAAAATTGAGTTAGAATTGTTTTCTTTTCAAATATGTAAAACAAGTATTTTAATAAGTTATAACTTTAACTTTTTTAAATTATATTCAAAGATTAGTTTGCTAAGAGATTCTTTAAAAAAAAAAAAAAACACAAGTTGTAATTTGCATATACTTAAAAGGATAAGAAATACGTACTCAATTAGCTTGCCCTATTTATAAGTAACAACTAACTCAATTTTTCTTAAATACAATTAAGTATTTCTTGTCTAACTCCTTTTAGAAAACAATATTTTTTTGTCTTTTTTCTCTAAACCAAAATTCTTTGATTTAGAATTGGTTTCCTTTCAAATATGTAAAACAAGGATTTTAAAAATAAATATTTTAATAAGTTGTAACTTGAACTTTCTTAAAATATATTAAAATTTTAGTTTGCTAAGAAAATCTTTAAAAAAACACAACTTGTAATCAACATATACTTATAGGATAAGAAGTACTAACGCGATAAGTACAAGTTACTTCTTCTTTTTTTTACTATTATTATCTTAATTCGAACAATTTCAATCTGTTTTCTGTGTTTTCGGTTCCTTCACTTAATTTAAACTTAATCCAAACAAAGGTATAAACAATGGATGAAACTAAAAACCGATTAAGTTAACCTAACTTGTGGAACATTTAAATATGAAAGGATATAGCTAGTTACTTAGAAAATTAAAAAATATTAATTATATTTCTGCTCAAGATTGTAATGATCGTGATCTTTCTCCTCTCCAACATTTTCTTACCCCCATCACAGAACTTGGTGGAAATTCCTTAATTGTTACCTCAATCTCTCAACTAATTTAATTCTTAATTAGTTCATAATTGAAATTTGGTATGATTTGGGTTATATTTTTTAAGTCTATCAATGTAGCAAAAAATTATTAAGTATGTAATTTAATTGATTTAATAGAAAACAATGATTGAGATAGAGAAATAAATAAAAAATACTATGATAAATCCATAATTTCTGAAAATTATCTTTTATTTCTGCTCTATCAAATACATCATAAGTGAATAGCGGGTTTTGTCTGGTTCTGTATTCGTGTTAATGGGCTGACGTTTGGGCCATTTATGCGGAGTATAAGATTTCCAACTGGCTCCCCCTTCCTGGGCCCCATTTATTTCTTCTGCACCTCCATAATTTATTTTAATACCCATTCTACTCTAGAGTAAAAAGTAAAAAGATAACCCCAATTATCTTTACATGTGTCGTCCCACACTTCCTCTTCGTTCCCGTTCTGTCTCTGCATCAGGTCGGCGCTGCAACCGCTGCACTCCTCTTCATTTTTTTGTCTTTATAGGTAGATGGTGTTGATAGAGAGAAATTCCTGAATTTTTTTTTTATTTTAGAAAAAAAAATTATATTTCGGAATGGGTGTTAAAAAAAAAAACAACCCTGGAATAAGTGATTTAAAAGATATTCTGAATTTGGAAATACATGCTGAAACACTTATTATGATTTTTTTTTACTATATACTCTGAAAAATATTTTCCAAATTTGAAAATATGTTCGGGAACATACAATTTGAAAAATATTAAAATAAAGAAATGTACGAACTTTTATTATATTTGTAACGAGGAATAATTTGAGGAGTTCAACTTCTACGGGAGTGTACGAAGAAAAACAGGGAGGTGCACGAAGAAGCATCATTTCCGACTTAGGATTCCTTTTACTTATTTTTCTAAAAATCTCTTGGGCTTTCATCGCTTGGCTAGATGGATTTGTGGGAGGAGAAGAAGATGAGTTTGAGTGAATTTGAGAATAAAATATGAGTTTTTTTAAGAGATTTAGAAGTGATTTTGAAAGTGAAGTTTGTGAGAGTTTGTGAGTGATTTGATTGATGTGATAGATAAAACAAAAAATTCTAATATATAGAAAAAATAGTTTACCATTTTGCCCTTTAAGTAAAAAGTAGTATAAATTAATATTTGTATGAGTTATAATAATTTTTTAAATTTTTATATAATACTACACTTTAAAGAAATGCATAACAACAATTAATAGAATAAATTAATTTAGTTGTAGGAAGGAAGTTGTATGAATGAAGACACCACAAAGGATTGGATCCGCACAGAAGGGATCCAATCCACTCTCCACTTGCTCAGATCGAATCCAGCGAAGAGGAGATCCGTTCCAAAAACATGAGGGATTGGATCTACAATTTTGGGATCGATCCAACACGTGAAAAAAAAAGGTAATTTTTGTTACTACAACACGTGAAAAAGAAGGTGACAATGGATAAAAGGGTAATTTGGTAGAACAATCCTTCAAATCCGCCAAATACGCACGAGATGAAAAGAAATCACTCATCCTTCAAATCACTCCAACTAATCGCCCTTATATCATCCCAAACGAACGTCTACTTTCCCTGATAATCCATCCTCTCAGTTCAGCTGAAATAGAAAATTCACCAAAGCGAACAGGCCCTTAATCTTTGTGGAGATTGAAATTAAGTCTTTTTCCTTCAACTTAACGCTTTCCTTTCCTTGCATATCATGTGATCGAAACATACATGACACCTTCAATCATGTCTTTATAAATATTATTTCTCTTGATATGAAAACAACATACAATATATTATGGTATAATACTTGATTAACTTTAACCGTTTAATATATTTATTTACTTGTGACTTAAAAAATCTATAAGTACAACATTTCACAAAAAAAATAAATTTCAATTTCATGTAGAAATTTAGAAGTTACATACATATTTAATACTCAAAATTATAAAAAAAAAGAAATATGTAATTAAATAATGTTGATTCAATTGCTAACGGACCATCATACACGAAAACAAATAAACGTGACTAATGCACAAATATATAAAGAGGAAAGATGAGCAAGCCATAGTAGTTTTAACACGTGCCAAACTTTTAGGGTCCTGAAAATTATATGAGAAGCTTTGATCAGGATAATCAGAAAAATAGTTACAAAAAGAGGTAAAACAAAAACTTAGGTGAGGGTTGAAGAAAGAGCTGATTTATAATGCAATGCTAAGTAATGAATAATAAATTAACAAAGATGCGTGAATCATGTGATTTTTAATTAAATTTTGTTGGGAAGCATTTTAGACCTTTTTACCCACGCGTGGTGTTGGACATATAGGTCTTCGTGCTAATTAATAGTCATCATAAGAACATATAAATATATTTTGTAATGTTTGTGATAGAATCGAATTCCAAAGTCTTTGGTATAAAGAAAGAGATTCAGAGAATTTCGGTTCAATTCCTTCGTTGCCAATTTTTAAACTCCATAAAAATGCACATGGTGGTTGGTGTAGTATATTGATTTTTATCTAAATCACAAATCTCAATAAGACTCAACTCAAAAGTAGGGTGGCAAAACCGGCCTCTCGGGTACGTTATTTTTTTTTTTTTTTCACTGTACCCTCAACTCTTACTCCTGTATTTCCAACACTTTTCTTATTTTTACTTTTGTCCATCGTAAAATGTGAAACGGACCTCCGTTTCATTAACAAACAAAAGAAATAATAAAACAGATGTTGATATCTATTTCATATTATTTTGAAAGGGATATCGACATCCATGATATAAAAATAAAATAAAAATATACTAAATAAATGTTGAGATTTGTTTTTATTTTTCTAAAACGGATATCGACATTCATTTTAAAAAAAAATATTATAAAATGGATCTTAACAAATAATATTCCAACATTCAAATCAAAGAAGACAATAACACAACTTTAAAAAAAAAAATAATGAAACACTGAGGTGCATGGAGCTTGGGCCACTGGCAGCTTGAACATGTGACAATAGGACAAGAGGACGAACTTGAAGTACAGGCAGAGGCAAGGACCATTGCCACCTTGAAGCACAAGAAGCACTGATATTGTGAAAGAAAGTGTGGAGAAAACGGAAACAAGAAATGGATGTCAAAATATGGAGAATGCTAACCAATGTCCTTAGGGCACTGGTTAAGGAATAATAAATGTGTTTTGATATCATCATTTTTACATTGAAAGCTGAAATAATTAAATACAGTAATTAAAATAGTATAAATGCACATAATAAATTTTATAAAGACAAAGATACCCTTTTAAATGTGTAGACAATAACTTACTGTTACAAATCAAGTTTTTGAAATTTTTAAGGTCTCTACTAAAAAGAAAAAAATCAATTATGTCTTAAATTGACACTTTAATTATTCTTTTTCTGTAACAATTTTTGGATGTTTAACAGTATTTTTTTTGTTGATTTTTCTGTTAATTTATACTTTCTTATGTTTTTTTTTTAAGTTTTAGATGTTTACCACTATTTTTTTGTTGGTTTTTTGTTAATTTAAATTTTAACAACATTAAAATATAGTTATTTTATTATTTAATTAGTTTTTAAATTTTATTTATGAACATTAAATAAAATATTAAATAGACATGTACAATATTTATGGACATTCTTGTCTTTTAAAGAAAATAAAGTTGCATTAATGGTTATTAGGTCAGATTTTATTTAATATTACACTTATCTATGTATTTTTGTAGGATCCAATGTATATTAATTATCCCTAACCAGTGCCCTTAGGGCACTGGTTAGCAAGACCCGTCAAAATATTTGGGGTGCAAAGTTGTGTGCACAAATAAAAACAGAAAAAATGAAAGCACTGTTGCCTTGCAATAGATACCATTTACTGCTTTCACCCACCTGTCAGGTAAATATTTATTAGGGATAAAATGATAATTATTGGGAGTACTGAAGAAAATTTGAGATGCAAGGAGAAGCCCCTCAAATTAATCCATCATAAAAAATAGTAATAAATTATAATTTGTTTCGTTATAAGACGGATAAGCTGATAGGCCACTACCGTTTTTTTTTTAATTTCTTTTAAATTTTTAAATTTTTTTAATTTGTAATTATAAAATTTGTTTATACATATATTTATAAATACATATTTAGAGTATATTTAATCGATAAATATTTTTAAGCGATCCATTAATATTTGTAATTAGATAACTAAAAAAATATTATATTTACATGTTAAAATTATTCTATTATAATTAATAATTATAACTTAATTAATAAGTGTCAATAATTTAAATTATAATAATATTGCATATTTATATTTATACAAGAATATAATATAAAATATGTATTTTTTTATTTTAAAAAATACAAATAAAAATAAAGAAAAATAAGTCAGCGAGTTAAGAACAAACTGATCTACCAATTTGACAAGTTAGACAAATAAGATCAAAATGAATTTACAGGTTAAAAACTTCAATCTGATTCATAATATTTTTGGCAAATTGACAAGTCAAACGTGCTTTGACACTCCTACTGAAAAGCAACAGTTTAGATATGATTTCATTTCAAATTTTTTTATGATAATGATATTGATAAATGACATGTGAATAGTATTTTCTAATTTTAAGATTTTTCTTTTTTTACTTTCGTGACTTTGTTTTTTTTTCTAAACTTCGAAAAAGAAAAACGTATATCAGGGGAATGAGAGATTTTCATGCATATTTAAAATAAGTATTTTTTAGATGTCACTTTAAATATAGAATAAAGTATTATTGGAAAAAAAAAATACCTTTCATACATGTCCAACTTCTCTCCTATTAACTATTATTCTCAACAATAAATAATTAGTATAATATCACAGCTAATATTTTTTTTTCTCATTTTACGTGTCTCTGTGAAAAAAAAAAGACAAAATTAGAGTTTTTTAGGTAAATATGTTATAAATAATTACTTAAATTCATAACCATGTATAGAAACATCATGATAAAGTGTTACCAGTGTATTTGAATTTTTGTAGTACCTAAAATAAACTACAGAACATCTATGCACACACAAGATGCTGCCAACCTTAACTTTATTAATGATGATGAATTATATATTTGATTTTGTTTATGTGTTTCAAGTAGATATTTTATGGTTCTGTATAAAGTTTGGAAAAACTAACTCCAAGAACTTCATTTTTATTAATCTATTGTTATTAAAATTAAGGTTACCTTGTTAAACGGAAAGAACATATGAAATAATGACTTGGGAAAACTAGGATCAACCTGTGTTTAAGAAACTAACGGAATAAACATGTTTCGTATTTATTATCAAGTTTAAAATGTAAATATCTTTCAACGAAAATAATGTGTATAAAAAAAAAAGAGAAGTTGATAAAATAGTTAAAGTTGTATAGCATCAAGAAAATAAAATTATATGACTACAACGAAAATTACATAACTCTTTAAAAATTTAGTTGCCATGAGTGGTTCGTGAATTCAATGTTAGTATTTTCAATAATGATTTAATTTGCTTATAAATGTGTATTTATAGTTAAATATTACATGTCAGCATATTTACTTTGATTTCACGAATAATGGGATTATTATAGTATGCATTCTGTAGTCAATAAATGAAATCAACAATTTGCACCAATGGATATGACGGTTTTACACGTAAACGAACATCGACAAACACATTCATAATTTTGTTAAATTTATTATTAAGTATATGAACAAAATTTATTTTATTTTTTATAATTTTATATATTTATTCTCTTCAGCATATTGTCTGTCCTGACTTAGAGTATTAGAATTAATTATAAATTATAAAACGAAATTTTTTAACTAAATAACTTTGATAATGTCTCAAGCCAAACTCAATCTTTACAACGACTAAAGTTTGCATGACAATTTTCTATAAAACATTTTCCCATTAGCTATAGGAAAGACGCATTTAAGGTTGATTCACATGAGTTAAATACAACTAGTAAATTTTGAATTCAATTAATTGATATATATTATATCTTTAATCTATAAGTGTGTGATGTTTGCTTTCATTACTAAAATTTTAAATTTTAGGGTAAGTTTAATGTATTATTTAGTGACGAGTATAACTATCACTATTTTTTCTATCACTATTTTTTCTTTTGTCAGTTAATTAGTTTACACATTAGTACTATAAAATCATAATAACGTCAATTTATTATAATCATTGGAATAATTGTCACTACAATTGTTAAAAATGTCTATAAAATAATTTTTTAAAAATATATTGACTAAATTTAGGAATTTCAAAATTTTAGTTGCGTTTTTAATTGTGGGTAAGTTTAAGAATTTTAAAAATTTAATAGCGATCGTAACTGCCAATAAGTTTAATTTTTTTTATATAATTATAATTTATCTTTCTCGTTGAATATTATATAAAAAATCTAATAAATACACTCTACAACTATATTAGTATTGTTTTAGTTAGAAAAATGATAATCAGTATCCTAAAAATAATGTTTAAGGTGTAATTAACGATTTTGATTTCATTATATTTATTTTGAAATCTAAAATAATTAACTTCAATAATTAAAATAGGACATTGTATAGGGTATGATTAATGATGTTTGGTTTCACTGTATTTATTTATGTTGAAACCTAGAATAATTAACTACACTAATTTAAAAAAATATAAATTGATTTAACAAATTTTAGAAAAACAAAAATATTATTTTTGTCCTTCATTCCTACAATCTTTTTTTAAATAAAAAAACTTTTGAATTTCTAAGGTCTTTCTACCAAGAAACAAGCAAAATATCTCTTTAATGCTTGAAGACTATATCTTAGGGTGTGTTCATTTATAAAAATTGATTTGTTTTAGATCTCTACAAAGAAATAAACAAAACATCTCTTTGAAACTTTAAGACAATTTCTTAATGTGTGTTCATTTGTGTGAATTGATTTGAGGGAGAGGGAGAAAGAGAAGATGAATTTGAGTGGAATAGAGGGTGAAGTTTGTGTTATTTACTTTAAGGGATTTATATGTGAAAATGACTAGATTTAAAAGCAACAATTTGGAAAGTTTGTGAATCATTGAATGAATGTGATAGATTAAAAATTAAGTTCAATGAAAAGAAAAACAAGATTATCAAGTTGCCATTGATTTTAAAAGTAATTTAAAATTATAATAAGATGAGTTAAATTTATTTTAAAATGAATATTAAAATGAATAAATAAAATAACACATTTTATTAAAAAATATTTATAAAAAATATTTCAATTAAAAAGTTAAAATAAATAATTGTTTTTTTAATAACAATTTTGAAATTTGTTTATATTAATTATTTTTGTAAACATGATTTTAAAAGTCGTATTTTTACATATTAACGTAATTAAACTGAAAAATAAACTGATAGCATAAATGTAATATTTTTGATATCTCCTCAACACAGGAAAGATGATTAAAAATAGAGAATTCCTCTCTTCCTTTTTTTTCCTCTCTCTCAAATTCCGCAAAAATGAACAACTATATCACCTTTAAATCATTTCTCTCACTTTCCAAGGTAAATACTTGAAATGTTTGAAATGTATGAAATGTATGATCTTTAATTTGTTATAAGTATATATATATAAATATATATATTAAATTTATAACATTTTCTAAATTATTTTGAGATGAAAAAATTGCACTTTTGAATAAAAAGTTTCCCCTTTCTTCATTTTGTTTTTCGCCATTTCTTCACATTAATTTTTCTTGTTTGTTCTGACACGCATATTCACGCGATGAATAATAAATAGATGATAAATGTTGGTCTATATTAAATTAATTATCCTTGTTAAATAAAGTACACTAAAATAATAATTATTGAAATTATATTTTTGTTAATTATGATTTGCCTTTTGTAAAAGATAAAATTGCATTATTAATTATTTTTAAGAAGTATCCTTAAAATACTAAAATAATGTTCAACAGTATTATTTTCTTTAACATGCCAACGGTAATATTCAAATTTATTAAACTTTTAGATTTTTGTAGTATACATTTTTACAGATGTAATTCTTATCATTGCTAGTTTCCAATTAAACGATGATATGCGAGAGAGAAATTGTATAAGTAAGATCTCTAACCTTACATATTTGGATGACATATAATCTTGTTTGTCACGTTATCTTTGACAGCAAGACACTATTAAAGCAAATGAAAATAATAAAATCCTATATTATTATATAAAGCAAAAACGCTGTTTTTTACTTAGAACCAAACAAAACAATAAAACAAGTCTACTGAAAGAACCACAATCATATTAAAAACAATCTTATTTTATCATGTTGCTTAACATGATAATATTATGTTAGAAAAATGGCACAATATAATTTAATCAGTATAATATTTTAGTTTTACAAGAGAACTTCAACTGAAGTCTATCCAAGTTTTCCTTGCAAAAAACAAAAATAGTAATAAATTCCCGGTTGATTGGTTTTGTTTCCGTCTGAAAGAATCCGAGGAGTGAGAGGAACGATAATCCCAACCCAATTACTTCCCTTTTCACTTTCTTTCTTTTCCTAAAATCTCGCCTTTTTTTTTTTGCTCCCGGCGGCAAACACCCTCGCGGTTGACCAAATTGCCCTCCATTTCCTCTTCAAATCACACCAAACCCTTCCCTACCTTTTCCACTCAGATTCTCCTCACACCACAGTCAACTCCACCGTCCTCTCTCTCACTCTCTTCACGCCATGCGCCCTTGAAGAACCATCTTCCGCGGCGAATGGATTTGGTAGAAGGCGTTGGAGAGAGCTCCTCGCCGCCGCGCGCCTTCAGCGGTTTCGGAAACTACGACGTCCGCAATGACGTCTTCAATCGCCTCCTCGAAACAGGACACGACCAAGCCGTTTCCAATCCCGAGTTCCGCGAACAGTTGGAGGCTCACTTCAATCGTTTGCCTCCGAGGTTCCTCGATTTCACTCTCTATTCGCTAGTTTTCGATTAGCGTATTTTGCGTCATTTTCCATTTCTGACTAAGTCAAGTGTTGATTAATCCGTTGGTGTTGTTTCAGTTATGGACTTGATGTGAATATCGATAAAGCTGAAGATGTTCTGTTGCATCAAAAGCTTCTTGCTCTCGCAAAGGACCCTGACAAGCGTCCTGTTTTCCATATACGCTTCCTCGAGGTACTGTTATGCTTAATCTTGAAGAATTACTTACTTTCCGGTGGCTAACTCTGTTTATCTTTCTATATTTGGAATTTTGAATTTGAGCCGGCTTTGGATCATCGCTGATCGATTTAATTGTTCAACCAGTTTCCATGATTTATATTTAGTATTTAGATTTTAACTTAGAGTTTAATTTTCGTGCACGGTTGGTGTAAAGATTTTTACACTGGTAAATTAAATTAGCTTAGGTATAACTTAAAATAAACTTTTCAAAAAGTTAAATGAAATAGTTTCAGTAAGTTATTATACGGGCTAGTTAGTTTTAACTTGTGAGAGAAATTTAATTCATTTCAACTTCTTTAGTGCTTTTTGCAATTTCATTTCCAAAATGACTTTTAAGGTAGTTATTATAAAAACAATAGACTTACCATATATGATGATCTGCGGTTGGATGACTGTAAACATCATTTATCTTGTCGGGTGTATTTCAATTATTTTTTAAAGATAATATTTATCTGATTCTTTTATTGGTAACTGTGTCAGCACGTGTATTTCAGTCCATTCTTCATCTTTTCCAAGTATGGATTTAACTAGAAAGCCATACTACTTCTGTTAATAAAGACAAAAAATAAAAAGAGGATTAGGGAATATTATGTGCCATAGATATGCACCGGGCGGGGGCCATGACTTGGTTTTACTAGTAAAAGCCTAAATCTATGTTGGTGTTTGTTTTACATCAGTGAATATATACTCTGAAAACGTAACCACGAATGAAATCCAGAAAAATAGGAGCGTATATCCTGGATATATGTACACCGTGACCTTAGCATGAACTAACAGGATAGTTAAAGTACAGAAATATATAAATAACATAATCTGAAGGGACAACATTGAGATGTTGTTCTTCAGGTGCTCTAGTGTGGTCAGAATTACAATTTTACCTAACCGAGCACTAAAGGCAGGTGCGTTTACCAAGCTGAAAGTCAATTTTAATGGAGAATACACCAATACCCACTGAATAACTCCTTAGTTTTTCCCTGAATCCTAAAAGTAAAGATGCTTGCAGCATCTTAATTTGCATATACAGTCAATAAACGTAATCTTTTGGGTGGTTTATGTGTATACTTATAGTTTTCCTGTTTGTTGCTTATAGTTGCACTGAAGAAGCAACACATATGTTGTTGATTTCGAAATTTTAGATTTTAGAGAATGCCAGATACCTATCCAAAAGATAAACTATATTAAATTACTTTGTGTCCTTCTTTGCTACAAGAATTCCTGAAAGAGTTTTACTTCTTACTCTCTCTTAACTTGTACATCTTATATTTAGTTGAGCATTCAAGTGCTTATGTTCGTATATGGGTAGTTAGTTGTTTATATGATCCATCTGATGTTGCTCCCTTTCTTGATCTTCCTCTATATCTGTTTAGTAGGCTATCTACATCTAACAAATTCTTCGTCACGAGACCTCTATTGGTTTTCCTTCAATACTTCCATTCTTCTTCTTTATCCTTAAACAAATATTTTCCAATTCTGAAAACAATTGGCCTTTGTCTTCCCTGATTTTTTTTTTATTCATGCAATGAGTCTTTCATATTTCTTTCAGTTTTTTATGTCTAACAAATTTACTTCTCTCTCAATTTGCTGGACAGAATATTTCAACTAGAACAGAGGGTGAAGATCAACAAATTTCAAGTACTCATTATAGGACAGGGTCATCTCATGCAACAAATGGGGTAGCTATACCATCTGGGAAAAGGTATTGTATCCAGTGAACGGTGAAATATTCATTATATTTGCACAATCATTTTTCAGGAAGATGAGGGATATTGCATATGATTTATATTATCAATTCTGTCTTCGTAATGTACGACTTAAAATATCAATTCTGTATCTTTATAATGTACTGCTTATATTATTATCATCAGTATGGTGAGGGATATTGCAAATGAGTTTGAGCCCTGCTCAAAGCTCGAGGACTTAAATTTGGATGTTAGAAAGAAGTCCAAGGAGACAGAGGAAATATTTCTCACTGACAATTTTTTTCAGAGGTACAACACTGGTCCTTACCATTTTTAGTTTTTGAAATAGCAGTATGGAAACTTTTGTTAAAATTGGTATACAAGGCTTCAATTTTTTTCCTGCTTGGACTTGTACTTGCTGCCAAAATTTGTGTAAAACATTTATTTTTATTAATATTTACTTCAATAGAATATATTGGAATCAAAAAATACCAGTTGAAGTAGAAAGGACTGTTGGATATTGTTGACCGCATTTGTGGCAAAAAGCTTATTTTTTAGATTATGTGGCTAGAACATTTCCTCATTTCAATGCATGTGTAACTCTTAAGGAAGGATTTGTTTGGGTTTGGGGTTTGGGGAGGAGATCAAATCAGAGAAGAAAGGTGTTATTTCTCTTCTAAAAATTCATATAGAGATTCATATAAAGTAAAGTAGATGAGGCTTAAATATAAGCATCATGTGAGAAGAATTTGTTTAGTACTTTAGAGTATGTTTATTTTAAAAATGTTGTTAACTTTTTCATTTTGGAGGATATTTCATTGTATCTGTTTGTGTATTTATGTTATTTACTAGTTTCAGGACTATATTCACTATGATTGATAGACTTTTAACCTTGTTTCACGTTGATGGAGGAACTGGACCTTTATATCTCAAGTCTATCAATATATGTAACTCAACATATTTGAAATTAAGGTAGTACCTGAATATTGCAATTTAAAATACAGGCATGAACATTCAAGTATCCGAGTTCATGAAATAATATTTTCTACTGTTGACAAGCCAAAGCTGTTAAGCCAGGTATGTCTGTAGAGTCTATCTTATGTGTTGTTTATGTTAACTTATATATTTTCTAAGTCAATTGGAAGTTTGAAACTCCAAACTATAGTCAGCTGAAAATTTTCAATCCACTTAGAACAAAATATAAAGGTTTATTTCCATAGTTCTATCAACTTAATGAAACAGAAATTTCCTCAAAATTAAAAGGTATTTCATAATTGGAGATTTATTAAGAAGTTTTGGTCTGTGTGTTAACTTGTCATTTCAAGCATACAAAAAATGAAGCCATAAGATATATGAATGCTTATATGGAATGCTGGATATAAATGTTTTAATGTGTAGTTTTGGTGTGTTGTTGATTCATACTGACAGTGATTTGTATTATTGTATATTCATGTATTCTTAAATAACACGTAAACATTGGATAAAAAAGTGCTTCAAAGTGTAAATAGAAAAACTGGTGTGGATTTTACTCACAAGAGCTTGAGAGTGGAAATTTGGGCTTTCCCTTGTATTAAGTGTAAATGTAGCTTCACTTTGTTGATGTAATCAAATGTGAGGTTATAGTTTGTTAAATTTGACCACATAATTGAGGGATAGCATGATTGTTTATAACGGATATTATTTTCTTTTAGCTGTCAGCTTTGCTGTCTGATATTGGACTTAACATTCGTGAAGCACATGTTTTCTCCACAACTGATGGCTATTCCCTTGATGTGTTTGTGGTGGATGGGTGGCCAGTAGAGGTACACAACTACTTCTGATGAATTTGTATTTGGTTTCCCCTGAAGATCTCTGCAGAGTTGTATCTATGAAGCCTGCCATTTTTCATGAATGTTAATTGAACTGTTGTATTTGTGTTGTTGCAAACACTGTATATTCTAATTGACGACAAAATTTATGCTTGGTGGTTGAGCCATAATACAATAATATGAGCTCTGATTTGGTAGCAAATTAGGTAAGATGACAATTATTTATACCCACACATGTTGCATCTGTGTCATAATTATTTATAAAAGAAAAATCTTACCAGTTTCAGTTAAGACAAAAAAATGGTCTTATATTGGGAGTCAAGTTTGTAGGATTTAAGGGGGACTGTTATTATATTTCTCTTATGACAGGGATGTATGCTGAGTCCAAATATCGCTGACTTTGCAATCTTGTGCTCAGGAAACAGATGAATTGTATGATGCTATGGAAAAAGCTGTTGCAAGAAGTGAGGTGCGTTGTGTCTCCTTGACTTTGTATCTATACATTCATATGTTGGTTTTGTGTGAGAGGCTAGAATTTTATCTCTAAAGAATGAATGAATGATTCTTTTTCATTGACTTGTATTTCCTGGAATGAGGAAGTGTAATTACTGTACAATTTCCTTGAAAATGGTTAATGAATATGGGTTATAGCCTATAGGGGAAGACCACTTAACAAGCTTAACATAAACACTTAGTAATTTTGAATTTAACTTGGCCAGTAACCTTTTATTCAGGTAAAAAATTGTTGAAAGTGACTGACCATCTGCACTTCTAGGAGAGGAATCCTAGTCTCCAAACTGCTCCTTGAAATAATGTCAAAGGGCTGTTATCCACAGGGACACCAAAAATTAATACTCTACTGAAATAATGTCAAAGGGCTATTATCTGATTAAAACCCAGCTTATTTCTATGACCCCATACAACATCAGCCTGCATCACCATTTCCAGAAGATCTTTCAATTCTTCCTGCCTCCGAACCCATAAGGTGGATATTTTAAAAATTATCAAAAGCTGGACAAACTCACCAATCATACAAAATACGGCTGCATGTTGGAAAACCACTACCAGTTTCCGCCATGGTGCTGTAATAGCCAAAATTTGATAACACTACTTGGGAGAAAACTTTTTCTGTTGTAAACTGATTTCATTGACTGTGAAAGAACGAATATAAGACACAGCCTGTTAATATCTATATATAGGTGAAGATTCCGAGTCGGATTGATATGACAGTTGCAGATGTCGCGACCTAAATGACAGCTTTTACGCTTACTAACAGAACTAACATAATACAATAAAAAACTTTAGACTGAATTACGCAGAAAACATGTTCTCACCTCCAACTAGCTAAAGGTAGGTTAGAGTCCAAATGGAGCTCAAAGACATTGAGTTTGAACCTTAAATGAAAGAAATGCAAAGTAGAAATTGGCTTGGTTAACAGTTCAGCAAGCTGGTCTGTACACGGGTGTGCTGGACCTGAATTTGTTTGCTGATAAGTCTTTCACTAAAGAAGAGGTCCAATTCCATATGCTTTGTGTGAGCATGAAGAATAAGATTATGGGCTATGCGTTCTACAGTCTGATTGTCACAGAACACAATTGTTGCGAGGCAACGAACAGAAATTTCATGCATTAGAGTTTGATTCCAAAGAATATATGCAATAACAGCTGCAAGATTGCGGTATTCAGCCTTAGTGTTTGACCTGGCAACAACAGTCTGCTTTGGTACCCTTATAGAGAGAAAACTGTTGCTCCTGTAGGCTGATTTCAATGATATAAGAAAAAATGAATACAAGCCACATTACTGAGCCCTGTTACAACCTATATATAGGTGTAGGTCCTGAGTTGGATTGATTACTGTCACTGACTGAGCTATTAGATGACTGTTGTTACACTTACTAGAAGAACTGCTGCTTTAGAGTTTTTGTGGTTTCAAGTGATCACATGAAGTTCCTTTGAATTTTTAAGTGATAAAGTGCATATTTATTGGGTTGACTGGAGTTTTACAAACATTTTGTGCTGGATGTTTTCTGAATGCATTTTGGGGTTAAATGACGTATTAGCGGAAGTTAAGGAGGTATTTGCATTTTATTCCATTTTTGTTTTTTGTGATATAGTAATAATTGAAGTTGGTAGCTCCTTTTGCATAGTATACAATCACGGCATATAAGATCTTAATCAATATTCTTCCTTTTTCTAGGGGTCATGGTCCCGTTCTTCCAATTCTCATTCAGCTGTTGAGAAAGCCTTCGCAACAGAGGGAAGATCTGGAGATTGGGACATAGACAGGAGGTTGCTGAAGTTAGGAGAAAAAATAGCGTCTGGATCCTCTGGAGATTTGTGAGTTGTGTTGTTTTTTTAACTTCTATTTCTTTTTCTTCTCCATATCATAATATTTATCTTGTTTCTAATTTGCTTTATGATTCATACCCAGGTATCGAGGAGTTTATCTCGGGGAAGATGTTGCTGTTAAGGTTCTGAGATCTGAGCAATTGAATGATCCCTTAGAGGACGAGTTTGCTCAAGAAGTCGCAATTCTGAGGTCAGTATTTTGCTGCTTAGAGTTTAAGACCATACTTCATGCATGTCATAACTTGTTTTTCTAATTAATTGTATCAATTCTCTTTCTAAAAGTTTATCAAATATTTGTTATTCTGTGTTGTGCGATAGAGTTTATTTGGAACAATTATGTTATCTTTTTGTCGAGGAATACAAATTTGAATTGGTAAAGGATAAATTGAAATGTCAACTCAAGTACCAATCACCAAGTTTTAAGAAGTCGTTTTCAATGACAAAACTATCAGTTTAGGTAACTGCTTAGTTGTTGCATCCTTACAACTGTTTACTAGAACCTTCTGACAATTGATGTCAGTTGTAGCATCCTTACACTGCTTTTTTTTTTTTGTTTGATGTTCTGTGTTGGGATTTCTCCATATTTAGTTTATCTTGTGGTCTTTAGGAAATAAATTTAAAGACCAATTGCCAATCACTTTCTCATTTAGTTTCTGTTCTTTCTCTTCGGTGAAAATCTTTTGACAATTTGACTTGTGTATTTCTGAATGCAGGCAGGTCCAACATAAAAATGTTGTTCGTTTCATTGGTGCATGTACTAAGTGTCCGAATTTCTGCATAGTAACAGGTATTGACCAATCCATTTGGTTCTGCACATATATTCTTCTATATTTAGCGTGGAGATGATTGCTGTCCTTATTCGTTGATATTGTATGGAAGTAAAGACTATTAGAATCTCACCCCTGAAGTTTGAGATTCAAAAAATAAATCTCTCGCATCCATGCCCCCTTTGACCCTTTCTAATAGAACAATGATTAGTGAGGAAGAACTTATGGGATGGTTCCTTATTTACGACTTATTGTCACAATCGTGTTTAGCAGAATGTTTTAGTGAATTTGAGATGACTGAGTAAACTGACACAAGAATTCATAAGTCTTAAGAAATTCAAGAAATCACAGGGTATGAAGTTCTATGAAACAGTGGACACGACATATAGATGTGAATTGCTAAGTGCTAATCTCTCCATTCATGTGTAGATCCTCCAAATGAAAAATTCGTTTAGTTGGCCGAATTTTAAGAAGTGAATAATGATACCATTTTATTTTTTAAATTTAATTAACATTTTCTTTTTTGTTACTTCAAATTTTCTCTAACCTGTATTCTCTGAATAGTTATTATTCGTTTATATCATCTCTCTCCTTTTTCAGTATTGCTAAATCACTTTTACCAGAAAGATGCTAGGTTTAATATAAATTGGAAATGTAGAGGATGTTGATATATGTATATATATTTGTTGGTGTGTATGCATGTAATGACTTTCACATACATAATATAATTTAGTATCATAAAAATTAAATTTATTTTAAAAATTAAATTTGTTTTTGATGAGTTATAAGTGCATAATGTTAGATATTTTCACAAATCAAGTAATAAAAAAATACGGAGTTGTGCTCTCATTTCCAATTTAATGTTTTTGTTCATTGCTATTCATTTTTAATTGGTTGAATAAAAATGTGTTGTAATTATAGGTTTTTCAAAAATAATAGTCATTTGAACTGTTATGGATGAGTTTTACAGAATAAAATTTAACTTATAGAATTTCTTTAAAAAATTTCATTTATTAAAAATGTTATATTTGTCAAATCTTTCAATTAACACTGCTGTATATAATCGGATATAACCCATATAGTAAAATCTAATATGGTTACAATCGGAAATTAATTAGTATGAAATTTTGTAGGTAAATTGACATCTATGTAACTTGTAATGACTTTGATAATTTTATATTTATAATAATTATTTTTTGAAAAAAAAAAATCTGTCTAGTTATTTTAAGCGTTCTTTATAAAATATTGGTTTCTATACGTATTTGTGTTGACATTAACAATAAAACATAAGATACTTGAATCAGTCGGTAAAAGTCCTCTGCAGTTGGTTAGAAAATTCTTTGTAGTTGATCTATTACACAGTATAGGACAAAAAACTAAGCAAAGAGAAAATTAGAGAAATATTCATTTTTTATTTTCCTTGTTTGCTTGATGATTAGATGTAGATTAGTATTTTATACCTTTTTTTTTTTTAATTTTAATTGTTACTATAAATTAATAATATTTAGATTTAAATATGTAAATTACAAGTTGAAGTAATAGTGTAGTTACTCAAATATTAAGTGACTTTTTTTTTTAAAATAGTGTGGTCACTCAAATTTTAAGTGATTTTCTTTCCTGAAAATAGTGTAACTACTCATATTAAATAATGGCATGAAGTATAGTTTTATTTTTTATATTAATTTTGAACTTTGATATCCTTTTGGTAAAGCTTATAGTGTGGTTTGATGAGGTTTTTAAGAGAGGAATTCCTTGGAGTAAAATGAGTTGTTTGGATAAAAAAATTAAAAGAAAATTGAAATTTACAATTTTTAAGAAGATATTTCAAATAATTAATATAATGGAATTTGAAATTCATTAAAAAAGAAGAGGAAATTGAAATTCCACAACCAATCACTTCCTCTTTACACATATATATCGAAAAAATTAAGTTGTTAATTGTTATTTAAATTTTTGAATCTGACAAATATTTTATTTTGTAAAGTTTAATTTTAAAATTTTATATTTTAAAATCAACATTTCTAAAATGGAGTTGTATCTTAAAAGCAAATTTGGATTATTTTAACCAAACAAGAAAATTGAAATGTAAGACGATTTAATTTCTCTATTTGAACAAAATATTTAGAAAATGAAGAGGATTCAGTAGCAAGCAATTCAAATATTATGCATTTCAATTTTTTGGAATTGTAGAAATCCTTTATCCATACACATAAAAAAGTATTGAATGAAGTGTAATTTATTGTTATAAAATTAAAATCCTTTCTTTCTGTCACCTTTTCGTGAGCTTGAGATCAAAAGATTTGCCAAATGGTCAGTGAAAGTGAGCGCTGTTGTTACACGTTAATTTGTGAACCAAGATTCTTTGAATATGCACATTAAGAGTTTAATGCATTAGTTTTTTAAACATAACAACAAACTGCAAGATATCGTGTACAGCTCTGATAAAGATGTGCTACCGTACAAGAGTTATAGATGCTTATTCTTTTCATATTGCTTTCTATTATAATTCTTGATTAGAAATCATTTCTATTTTTGTACAGTTTTTAATAACGGGTAGAACACAGTTTAGTCGAAGCTTTTACTTAGTTTTAAACATTTTTTTTCTTATTAATTAAAGAAGTTGTGCTTTGTAGAATGTAGTCATATTATCAATTCATTATTTATTAAAGAAATGAAGTTTTTTTGGCAGTTTAAACATTTATATTTCACTTCATATATACTTGCTTATGCATCTATCGCTTGTGGTCTAGGGCTTATGTAGTTTGAAGTGTAGTTATATGCGCAAGACTGTCAATGTTAGACTTCTTTCCTTATACACATGAATTGTTTGATCATGATATATGAGTAGTCCTATACTAGTGTGTGTTGATAATCTATCTTTCAGGATTTACAAATAGCATCTTTACAAGTTTAAGTGTTTTCTGTCTTAAATGTCAAGTGCCTTTTGGTTCTGAGTAGTATGGTTTTTCTTCTGATCACTTGACCTTGTGCTAATATGCTCATCATTTAGTACTTTTCAGGGGATTTATTAGCTCAAAACACTGGTCATCGCAACATTTACAATGTGACTTGTTCATGATGCAAATCAATGTTACGGGACTTAGAAGGTTTCTAAATGTCATGCAAATTGATCTCCATTGTTGTAATTATGGGATTGTGGATCCCATGTCTAAGGCAATCCTCCTCTTTATGTTTTATGATATCAAGAAAAATGATCTGAAAATCAAGTAAAAAAAGGATCTTCACAGATTCATGTCATTGGATATTAATTTGTTGTGGATAATATGTTCCTTAAAGTTTGGGTGTCAAGCTTAGGATTATTTCTTCTGTACCCGTGTCACTGCAAGTGTACGGTGTTTGTTGATTCTGAACTAGTTCACTTCATGGATATTCGTTCGTCTACTCTAGTGAACTCAACATGCTAAATGATTTGGGATTTAAGTTCCTCCTAGTGATGTTAGATGCAAAACAATATTAGTTAAATTAACTTGGGTTTTCAACATCAATTTCTGTTTCCTTCCTTTTGAGAGATTGCTTAACAGAATCTATCAGTATACTCCACCATTGTACTGATGGTGTTATATGTATTCATTTTTTAAACCTGTGATGTTTCTTCTATTGCCCTTGTGTGTTCAAGTATTTAGAATAATGTTTTAAGGCATGGACCTAATTTTGGCTTTGATTAATTAAATTCATTTAAGCTGTGGAATACTTATATTGATTAATTAAAAGCCGCTCTCTTCTCCTATTTATTGTTCAATGTCTTTCTTTTCAATTTAATATATCAAAATTTACTTTATCGTTTCTTTTTGTTTTTGTGCAGAATATATGCCCGGAGGAAGTCTGTATGATTACATGCACAAAAATCATAATGTCTTGGAACTGTCTCAATTACTAAAATTTGCAATTGATGTCTGCAAGGGTATGGAGTATTTGCACGCAAACAACATAATTCACAGAGATCTGAAGACGGCTAATTTGCTGATGGATACACACAATGTAAGAATTTTTGGAGGTTTGAAACTACTAATTCTCTACTCTATACAGCATTACCCTTACTGAAATGAGTGCTATCTTGTATGCAAGTGACATTAATGAGGCAGATAATTGCTATTATCTTTCTGTATATTTTTAATCCAAGAAATTTATTTCAGTATTTTTGTGTGATTTTATGAAAAATAATCCACACGTTCTCTGAATAAATTGTTGAAGTATGATAAACAATAAAACTTTTTGTAATAATTGTAGTACAATGGTTTAATTGACATTACAAATAGCATTCGTTGAAAATTTGATATGAAATTTGTGCACATATTTAAACTTTTGGAAATGTGCACCCTATTAAGTATCAATTTATTTAGGGAATGTGATTTGTTTGTCATTTTGAGGACTGCTGCTGCTGGATCTTTTAAGTATTTTTAATGTGGCTGACAATAACGTGTAATTTATTTTGGAGTTGCATATATGTGTGTGTGTGTGTGTGTGTGTAAATTTGTTAGATATGTTCATTAAGTTTTTTATTTTTTTCTTTTCGAATTAGGTTGTTAAAGTTGCAGATTTTGGAGTGGCTCGGTTCCTAAATCAGGGGGGAGTGATGACAGCAGAAACTGGAACATATAGATGGATGGCACCCGAGGTTCGTTATTTGAACAGAAAAATGAAAAAAAAAAAAGCTTTTTAATGTGATTTTGTATCAAAGTTACATACACTGTAAAGCTAAGGGTTCAGGGTTAATAATTAAAACTAAATGTTTCCTTTATTGACTACTTGGAAGTTTTATTAGTTCTATGGAATTCTTATATTCACTCTTCAAAGCTAATTTACATTTTCTTGTTCAATATAAACCATGACAGATTCTCTTAGGAATTACAGCAAATTTTCTTCATATTTCCCTCAAATTTGTACCTCTGATGAGAACATGTGCTTTATGCCGTGATGTGTCTATATGGTACAAATCTCAGAAAAATACTAGATTTATGATTCTATTCTATTAATTATATTCTGTCTTGTATCAAGTTCTTGTGTATAAGAATTATTTTATTAGTGTGAAAGAGATGTCCAAAGAATGAGGAATTTTGTTTTAAAAATATCATAAGTGCTCGATATTTTTTCTGAAAATACGGTGATCAAATTCTGTGAACTGGATGCTAGAAACCTTGCCATGTGGTCAACGCAAAGTCAGAACATATTAAATGCATTTCTATCTGATAATAAATGCCCACACATCTCTGTTCTGCCTAAATCTAAACTGGAAAAAAGGGGAACGGGCAAAAGAAATGAACACTAAAAATCTCTTTCTATGTATTCTCATTATGAACTTGTTTTACTTTTGTTTTGTTCTGGTTTTACTTGTAAGTATCTTACTGTTAATGAATTTTCTCATAAGGTTATAAATCATCAGCCCTATGATCAGAAAGCAGATGTATTCAGTTTTTCCATTGTACTGTGGGAATTAGTGACCGCAAAGGTATGAGCCTAAATTGGATGCATAATATTGTATTCTATTCATATTCCTTTCCCGTTACTTGAAACTGTATGTTTATGTGTGTGTCAAGAAATTCCTTGTAATTTTTTTTTTCATCTGATAAAATTTCAGGTACCATATGACAACATGACTCCACTTCAAGCTGCTTTGGGTGTGAGACAGGTTTGTTCTTTACTTATCAATTAGACTTGAATAGCAAAATGTTTCTAGACAACATTGTATGTATTCCTCTTTACAAATTTGTTTGTAAATTAAACTGAGTTTTCTGAATCAAATTTGTTTTCCTTTTTTCCTATCGACTGAAACAAAATGTGAACCAATAACTATTGCTGTCTTTCTAAGTGAACTATAGTTCGTGGCTTCATTAGTGCCAACAACAAATAAAAGCTTGGCGAAAGATTTAGTCAACAGAAATAAGTATTGTACCTGAGTGAATGCATGTTTATGAGAACATATTTGCAGTAAAAGTTTTCAACTAGGATAATCCATTTTGTGTCTGACCCAGCTGTAATCCTGTACATCCTTCAGGGTCTGCGGCCAGAGCTTCCAAACCATGGGCACCCTAAACTATTAGAGTTGATGCAAAGATGTTGGGAAGCCATTCCAATAGACCGTCCATCCTTTAATGAGATAACGGTTGAACTTGAAAATCTTTTGCAAGAAATGGAGGTAAATTATATTAACTGTTTTTTCTTAAAAATTAGGGCAAATTACATTTATACTCCCTTCACAGACGTGACATTGCACCCAATATCCCTCCCTATTTGGTGCAATTTCACTGAAGTTATAATTTGCCCTGATAATTATTTTTATTCTTTTGGTGAACATTTAATTTAGCTGGCATGATTGTTGTTTATACGTGCAAATTGCAGAAAGATTCAGAAGCGAATGGTGCTTGACATTTTCTACACAAACTAATATTCCAGATCTTTCAGACGGTTGGATGGATCTGACCTTTTTTGCTTCCACTGGCTATTCAAATAGCTGTGAAGTTTTTCACGTTCCCCTGTTGCTCCGAGGGAAAAAGACGATCACAGAAATTGTGACCTATACGAAGTGAGAAAATGTAAAGAGGCATACTAATGTTATAGCTGACTATACATATATATTCCAGGCAAAATCACGTCAAACTTCTCTGAAACTAAATTAATTAGAGGAATGCGTTCCACGTGGCTACAAAGAACAATAGTTGACGGAAAATCAATGAAGTGTATAGTGAGGGTAATGCTGTTGAGCGTTAGTTGGTTGTTTCTTTTTTCCTTTTTTCGTCAAGGATTGTGCATTCAAGTTTCGGGCTGTAAATTAGTTACTGGTATGAACCGATGGGTCCTCGAATCTAAACTAGTTTTATGTAAAGCGTTACCTTCCTTTCCCTTACTTGTTATATTTAGGCTTAAATATACATTTGGTTCTTATTTTTGTTAATTTTATTCAATTTGATCCCTATTTTTATTTTAGGTTCAATTAGGTCTTCATTTTCGTCAAATTGTGGCCAATCTGGTCCTTTTTTACTAAAGGTGTTTAAATAATTAATATTTTTGAACAGTACATGTCATGTATCAGCTCTTGATTTTTTGATTTTTGATTTTATTTTTTTTAATATTTTTTAAAATTTTTTTTAAATTTTTAAAATTTTTTTTTAAAATTTTTAAATTTCAAAATAATGGTCCACGTGTTAAGTCACAATTGTGCCACGTGTCAATGCTAGTGTCACGTGTTAGTTTGTGGTAGTATTATTTTTTTTGTTCAATTTAGTCTCTATATTCGTTATTTTTGTTCAATTTAGTCCTAATTTTTATTAAAATAAATCAATTTTATTTTTTTCAAATTAACACTAAATTTAATATCTTTTATACAAATTATATTAATATCTTTTCTAAAATTGACCTTTAAATTTATTTTTTTAAATTTAATTATAAATTATTAAATTTAATTATAAATCGAATAAATTCTTATATTTAATTGCTAAATAGAATATAATTATTTAAAATATTATAAGAATATAATTATTAATTTTTTTCTAATATTTATATTTAAAATATTTTTAAAATTGATATATAAAAATATTCAAAATATTTTAAAAAAATAAACTAATATTTGTAAAATTAACATTTACATATAAAATATTTTAGATTTTAATATCTAAAACGCAATAAAAATATTAAATATTTTAAATTTAAATGTAAATTTTGTAAATGTTATTATATATTTTTAAAATTTTAATAATTATATTTTAATAATATTTAAATAATTATATTTTATTTAACAATTGAATCTAAGAATTATATTCAATTAATAATTAAATATTATAATTTATAATTAAATTTAAATTTAAAAAATAAGTAATAATAATGTCAATTTTAAAAATTAAATGGTTCTATTTTAACAAAATTTGAAACTAAATTAAACAAAAATAACGAATATAGGAATTGAATTGAACAACAATAACGAATATATGGACTAAATTGAACAAAAAAAATAATACTACCACAAACTGACACGTGGTACTAGTATTGGCACGTGGCACAGTTGTGACTTGACACGTGTACACCTTTTTGAAATTAAAAAAATTTAAAAAATAAAAATAAAAAAAAACAGGAGCTGACACGTGGCATGTACTGTTCAAAAACGTTAACTATTTAAACACAGTTAGTGAAAATGACCAAATTGATCATAATTTGACGAAAATGAGGACCTAATTGAACATAAAACGAAAATAGGGACCAAATTAAATAAAATCAATAAAAATAAAGATCAAATATATATTTAAGCCTTATATTTATAATCAAGCTATTATTTTTATTAAGTCGAGTCCTGTTAACGAGTGTTTTGGTAATTAATAAATATTAAATTCTGTAAAAAAAAAATAGATAAGTATAATATTAAATGAATTATGATATTAATAATTATTATTAAATTTTTATTTTATTTAGAGCACAAAAATAATGTTGATTAGTGTTATGTATTTGTAATTAATAATTTATTTGATGTAACAAAAAGTTAAAAAAATAATAAAATAATAATATTTTAATGTTATTAAAAAAATAAAATATAATTAATAAAAAATAATTTTTTAATAGTAGATAATATTATGTTAATTATTTTTTATCTTTTTTATTAAAAAATAAATAATATTTTATTTTCTGTTCATTTTTTATGTTTAATTATATTTTTAATTTTTAACAATATTAAAATATTATTATTTATTTATTTTTTAGTTGTGTCATAAAAAAAACTTCAATTACAGTTATATAATATTTGTGGACAATTTTGTTTCCTGGATGAAGTAAAAATACACTAATAATTATCAAGTTTATAATTCATTTAATGATACAGTTATGTATGATTTTTTTTCAGAATTTAATATTCATTAGTTATATCTTAAACAATGCTTTAATTCACTGGTTAACATTTTCCTTAAGCTATAAATACTATGATTGATATTTGCACCTTAAAGTATTTCTGATATTAAGCATAATAATTACATAAATGTAATTCATGTACTATAGTATTCAATTTATATAGTCTTTTCCAAAACTTAAGAATTAATAAATTGAAAGAAGAATTTTGTACAATACAAAAAGAAAAAAAAAAAAAAAAAAAAAAATTTTTTTTTATTTTTTTTTATTTTTTTTTTTATTTTTTTTTTTTTTTATATTTTTATTTTTTTTTTTTTTTTTTTTTTTTTTTTTTTTTTTTTTTTTTTTTTTTTTTTTTTTT
>Ga0099822_1000769_pt1 | contig 33182 bp, 21 predicted proteins | sample CowpeawhiteBW_FD_76839 | JGI IMG/M metagenome (GOLD analysis project Ga0099822, IMG submission 76839) | Root nodule microbial communities of legume samples collected from California USA - Cow pea white BW | ecosystem: Host-associated > Plants > Roots > Nodule | place: USA: California | collected... | reverse complement strand
GAGAAATGAAAGTCAACGAATTTGCAGTAGCTCCTCTTGCTATCTTTTCCTCCTTCGTGCAAGAAAAAATGGTAAAATTTTCATGTTTTGCCCGCTTTTGATTCTTGGCATGGAAAAGGAAATGTTTGAGTATCTATATCACTATTGCACCCATGGCAGCCATTGCAACGCAACTCTTGTGGAGTGATTGGAAGGTAACCTGCCTCATGCTTTTGATCATTGGCAAAAGTTCAAACAGGATATGCACGAAATAGGAAAAGATGGCATGATAATAGCAGCAAGGAACCTCACACAATTCCAGCAGAGACTATTTTTTAGTGTGGAGAAAATAAAGCCAAAATCAAAGAAGAAAATGGGATTCATAACACAGTAATAAAAAAAAGAGAAACACGTAACTTCCTTGCACGAGTTCTCAAAGTACTAGACCATATAAGATTACAAATACACATCCAGAAGGAGAGATACAAGAGAAGGAAAATCAAAGACAAAAAGAAGTGAGTGAGCAGCAACATAAGGGAGCTCCGAGAGGTAAGTGTTGTGAGCCTTAAGTACTTGCATGAGCATGATCTTGATCTGATGTGTGTGGGGGCTTATTGAGTGTTGTTGAATGCTTGAATGAACATGTTGTTCTAATGTTGCTATTGCAATGTTGGTATTGCTTGAGTGAGTGTTGGGAAACAACTTAAACATCAACTTCATCATCAACCATTCATCTACATTCTTCCCCTCCAACGTCCCACATTTCATTCTCCTCTCCATAGAGCATCCTCCCCTGCATCTACACCCACCAGACTCTCACGTTCTCTTCCAACATCGATTAACTTTTTTCGTCTGCATGTTTAATTAAAGGTACCACCCTCGGGCGAGCGTTGTAGGGTGCTAACACCTTTCCTATGCAATCGATTCCCAAACCTAAATTTGGTTTTTCGCAAACTTGCTTTATCTTCATGGTTTTCTATAGTTTTCCAAAATAAACTATGGTGGTGACTCCAAAATCTCTTTTCAAACTCGTTTCTCTTTTTGGTTCGCCGTCCCGTCACAATTCAGATTGCGACAATGTGCACAAAATATGCATCATGAATCTCATTGCTTAAGCAACCAAATAGACTTAATCGATTGTGCTCTATTACGTCACTAAATCCCACAACTTGAATATTGCTTCAACAACCTACATGTTACTTGAAAGTGATATTCAAGTTTCAACAAACAAGAAATCTAATTGAACAAAAAACTTAGGAGATTTACAACTTCCCAAACTATTTCCAATAAACACTTTACCTAAAATAAACCTATTCTTAGTTTAATTATAGTTATCTAAATCCAAAACAACACCAATAAAATAAGTCAAGATTAATAATTCACTTTTAACTAACCATTAATAATTCACATATTTTGATAGTTCATTCAAAAATCAAACTAAGGATATTCTTCCAACAAAATTCTTTTAAGGTGAAAAAAAGCTCTAGAAAGGAGTTAAATAAAGACTAAACAATTTTCACAAAATGAATGGTTAATTGATTGAATGGGAATGACCATCTACTAGAAAATGATTTCAAAACAATTTTCACAACCAAATTGAGAGATAGTTGGAGCTTGTACAAAGATAATAAATGAATCAATAAGACATTTTATTTTTATACTAGTTTAGCCTAACACTCAACCACGTTTGATTCTCCTTTACAAAGGTTAAAGGGTTCAACAGTTAAATATGTTTTATAGTATATTTTATACCATTTATGGCTTACAATGAGTACACAATTACTCTTAGATATCCCCTTTATATCTCTCGAGATAAAAAAACGGAAGTATTCATTTTCATCGGGCTACATTTGACTTTTTTGAGTATTTTTGCTACAACAAATAAGGTTGTTAAGATACAAGTATAATTTTCAAAGGAGAGGAAAGAAAATGCTTGTTGCTAATAGATATATTCAAAAAGTGAAAGCTTTACAAATATGACACACTATTTATATTAATTAGATGATCTAAAGTCTAACACTTAATAAATAAAGCAATACATAACATAAATAGGAATAGGGAAGGACTTATTGAAGAAGAAGATAAAGAAGACAAATAAAAAAATACAAGAAGCATGGGTAGAAAAAATAAGAAGAAGAAATCAAGAAAAGATTCTAAGAAAGATTCACATGAGGCAAATATGATGCACAAATACGATACGTGTATCAGATACTACACATATTCGATACTAATACATTTATTTTGAAAATAATAGAATATTATATGTTATATATGCATATTAAAAAGTGTACAATAATTCTTAAAAACATGATAAATATATGATTGTTATTTTGTGAATCCAAATTAATATCATATGTATTAAAGCTTTCAACATAAAAAATTATAAATTATTGTCATCATAAAAGTATTACTACTTTAAAGATTAAATACTTTATTGATAAGTATCAGTGAAATATCCTAAATTATCGGAAAGAGATTCGTGTCGAATACGGATACATAATCCGAATTAAAGTATCAGTGCCTCATAGAGACATTTAAAGTCAAGATAATGGAAGAAGAAATAAAGAGACATTTAAATTTGGTAGTCTCTTATATTATACAATATTCCAAGTGTTTAAGGGAATATTTTTCAAGAGACACACAAGTATTATGAGATGAATATGAGAAAGTTTAGAAGTCATATGAAGAGTTTCTAACTTTCACATGTCACTTTCAAGTGCATGTGAGAGTTGTGACTATTTGACATGCTTCTTCCTTAAAGCATAGGTACTCATGTACTTTTTGTAACAAAACCCATGTGTCTTCCCTTAATTTATGAAATAATCCATGTGTTTATGAAGATTAAAAACTAATTAAGTGTTAAACATAGTTTTGTGGGATCATTAGTTTAACTAAATTTGTGTCACACTTATAATTTGTTTAGTGTTCATATTGGTTGTAACCAAACTCTTCCATCATCTCTTTGGTCATGACATTCATACTATAAATAATTTGTGTGCCTATTGTAAATTCACTCTTGAAGAATGAATACACTTTCAATTTGTAAGACAAATGCGAGAGTCTTAATAAAGGTGCGTACTCTTATTTTTTATTATTATCTTGAAAAGCTTTTTCAAATTGTGAATCCTCCTTTATTAATAATAGATATATATCTATCAACTCTTAACCAAAGATAATCTAAGCTCTTTTAACACTTTATCAATCAAGATGATATATGTTTTTATTAACTTTTGTTAAAAAAGCAAACACTAACTAGAAACACTTCGGTAGCAATAAAGAACACATATGAAACACTCCACCAAAGATAACAACATATACAATAATAAATTCTTTTCTATTTAATATTATAATTTGAAATAAAATGGATCGGTTCATCTAGTGTAATACTTCTTACAGGGGAAGGGTCCTATGTATTGTACTAAATAATCACACAAATACTCATTTAACTTATAATAAATCTATATTGTAAAAAATTACAATATATAGAATGTAGAAATTAAGAAATATGAATGCATTATATTATATTAAATTTAAATCAAATAGAAGAAGATAAAAGTTCCAAAAGACAATTATTTTATTCTTTGTATTCGACTTGATTTAACTTTAAGGATTAACATTATTTTGTTTAGAAACATTATATTAATGTTTTGTTTAGAGAGGATAAAGAAGAGGATGAATAATAGGATAAAAAGTAATTGAAAAAAATAAAATAAGAGAAGTAGTTGATTGGAAATAGATTAGAAGAAACCGTGCTGAATTTATTTGTTATTAATAAATTTATTAGCTAATATTATATTATATTTATTATTTATTATTATTTTAATAAAAGAGTAAAAAGGATTATCACTTCAGAGACCCAGATCTTGAGGTTGGAGTTAAATTTTAACGTTACATATAATAACATTTATTATAGAGATCGGGGTTATTAACTGTTTATTATCATATCTAATTATATTTTTTCAAAATTATAGTACACACTTATTATGATTCATTTCTCAGATAAAATATGAACTATACATTGTTTTTTGTCGAAATTTACATTTAAAAATGAAATTATTATTTTGTAAAATAATATTTTTTTAAAAATATTTAACAAAAGGGATTTTCCCTTTTCCATGTCTACATTTTTTTTTCTTCAATTAATCCGTTTTTTTAATTTAATTTATTTTTCTTGAATGTAACAATTTTTTAAATTAATTAAATAAAATATATTTACAAAATATATAAAAAGTACTTATAATTAAATTATAAAAATTATTTATATTTTTTTATAATTATAATTTAATTATTTGTTTTATTATAAAATAATAAACAAACATATAACACATATGTTTCCTTGTTATTTTAGAAATCATTTAACTTTTTAGAGAGATCAGATAAATTAGTTAGCAAAGTCCTAAATTTCAGTTATTTAATTAACACAAATATCTACACCAAAATAAAATTTTCAAATAAGATATTATTTCAAATCATCAAAAGATCGGTAGTGTCTTCCGTGATATTAACATTTTACATTTATATATAAAAACATATTTAAATTATTTTACTTACAGAATAATTAAATATAAGTAAGAATAAATTATTGCTTAAATTTTAAAAATTAGTTGTACTTTTAAATTAAAGAAGATATAAGATATATATGCAGAAATAAATATATATCGGGATGAATTGGGTATACACCCAGTGACCTCTGAGAGTGACATTATAATTTAATTTTATTTGATTTTACAAGGAAGAAGGGAGCGGAAAGAGAAGCGCCACCACTGAGAACCCTGCAACCGTGTGCGACTTTCAGACCGACACCTCCGCCATTAGACAGGTAAAAGAGAGGTTAAATTCGAATTTACGCGCAAATAGCAGATCCAACAACAAAACACTGAGTGCTGTGACTGTTTAATTTGGATCTATTTAAGAAACCGCGTTTCAGAAAATGAGCGATTTTTCTTCTTTCTGTGGTTGGTTTCTGTTGGTTCACTACGGATCTGTTGTTGATTTGGACGGCGATATTAGAAAAAAAAGAAACAATTCATTATTTTTTTCTTCAAATTTTGTTATTTTATGGTTCGTTTATGGAGTTGTACGATATCTTATAACTTTGAAATCTCTCCTTTGTCTGCGAATGTTTGCTCATTATACTATCTTGATAAACAGTAGAGGTAAATTTTACTGTACTGTTAAAGAGTTGGGATTTTTCATTGAGCTCAAAAGGGTAGCACAGGATTTGATTTCTCTACTAATTAATGAAGTAGGGGATAAGGCATTTATTATTTTATAACTGCTGTGTTGTTATTTTGACTGTGTATGACATTTCTTACTTTTTTATTAATCGAGGAATTTGTATTCTTAAAATGAGATTTCAATTATCACCTAAATAATGTGTTAGTTTGTTTTGCTACTGATTTCTTTGTATTGAAGAATGAATTTACTCTCAGAACGCTAAAGTTCGTTGACTTTTTTCATTGAAATTGATGGATTTGATTCTGGGAATCTGGTTACACTGAATTGTGGTGTGATCTATTTTGTTTTGGATTGTATAATATAATAATGTTTGTTGCTGCTATATGATGTAACCTCACATCAGTTTGCTTTTTTTCCTTCTTCTGAATTTGCAGGATTCATACTGAAACCTCATACTTGAAGGGAAGCTACTTGGTCAGGTATAACAACCCCTGTTCTTGTTGTAGAGCGCTGATGTTTTTTCTTGATTAATAGATGTAGAATTTAATTGATTAGTGTCTTAGAAAACCCAATTTTAATTGAGAATTTAATTGATTAATAGATTAATTTTGACTGAAAGGTAGTAAAGACCAAGTCCCAATTCACTGTTGGTCCTTGTTACATAGGACACATTTGTTTGTTAGCTCTCTGTTTTGTTGAACAGTTTTGAAAATTTGATAAAAGTAGCTGTCTATGGATAAGTTCTTTGGATCTTATTTTCAAAGAATTTTGTTTCGTTTTAGCTTTTTGTTTCTGCACTTTTAGTCTTTTTAAGTTCTATAATGAGCCCATGGATTGTAAGAATCCTGAGCTTGTTAGGCTAGCTCTTTGGTGATATTTCTTGTTGGTCTCATAAATTTTTATGAGCTAATTAAGTCGCACTATTTTTCAAATCAAGCTAATTTGGTCCGTCCACAGAATTTTTCTACCTAAAACTATCAAATTGTCAATGTTTTACACTAAAACCGTACAATTTAATCAATTAAATTCTCTTAAACCTTCAAATTTAATTCACCAACCAAAAAATCATATTTCACCCCAAATAAAATAGGAAACTTTATTTCTACTTCTTCTTCTTCTAACGTATCACATGATACAAATCCTCCATATCTTATAGATTTTTTACTAAATTTCTTGCATCTAAACTTCTAAAATGATTTCATATCCCTAATCCATCATTAAATCCCAAATATATAATTATAAAATTTTAAATTGTGTCTTTTAGATGAAAGAAAAGGTGCACAATTGGCTTGTAAACAACTTTGGGGGACCAGATTTACACACATTTTATACAAAAGGTGCAATTAATCCTGGTTCAAACATAAAACAAATATTGACATAAATCAGGGTCAAGTTAATCTATGCTGAAGAGTATATAGTAATTTGGAGATAATTGGTATTGCTTCACCTGCTTTATTTTCTCTTGACAAAGGATATATATTTATGAGTTTGTCTTTTTTTTTGGTTTGTGGTGTTGATGGACGATAGCTGTTCCAATTTCAAACCAATATATTAAGTTTGTTGGGAAGTCTCACATTGGCCTCAATTCTTGGAGTGCGACTTATATATATCTGTTGAACAACTTAGCTTAATTGGTTTTTAGATGAAATTTGACATGGTACCGAAGTCTGTAACTCATCTCAGTAATTGCCTATTTTTATAGGCTTGTTTGATTTGATAGACATATGTGGAGGGCGTGTTGCTTAGTGCCAATTGATTCTAAGATGGAATTTGACATGGTATAAGAATCTATAACTCATCTCACGCATTGTCAACCTCAACTCGTCATGGTGTTGGACAACTTTGATATTTAACAACACTACCTCTAGATAATTTTAAATATCCTATTATCAAATTTCAAGGCTATATCTGCTTTTGATACCGAGTACGGAGATAGAGGAAATCTCTTAAGTGGCTTGTTTAAACTAAAACAAACGTTAGCATAATCTAAATAATCTCAATAGTATACAGAAATGTTTTTTTCAAAAGAGGAGGGAGAGTGTAATTTAAACATTTCTTTGGGGAAGGTGAATGTAATTTGTCCTATTTGTTGCTCTGTTATTTTATTGAGGAGTTCGTATAGGGTGTGATTAAATGTTTGTTTGTTTTTTTTTTTTTTAATACAGGATTTGGACGTTTTAACATTTCTCATCAAGATCCGAGTTGGTCTTCCCATTTTGGCGTAGATTTTTGGTTAAAGTCTTCCAATGGCATATCCTTTCTCAGATTTCAAGTACTCTGATGGCCTCACTGTAGTTGGTATCTCCTTCTGCACAGCTATTGTTTGTGAGGCTATCTCTTGGGTTCTTATCTATCGGACCAATTCTTACAAAAATCTTCGGTCCTCCATTGACAAGGCCTCCAAGAAACTTGAGACCATGAAGACAGACAGCAATAAAATCAACATCAAGAAGTCCAAGACCAAAAAGATTGATCGTGTTGAGACAAGCCTCAAAGAATCGAGTCGTGATCTGTCTCTCTTCAAGTTCAAGTCTGGGGGTGTTGTGGCTCTGGTTCTCTTTGTAGTCTTTGGATTGCTGAATTCACTCTTCGAAGGCAAGGTAGTTGCCAAATTGCCCTTCAAACCTTTTGGGCTTATTATGAAGATGAGCCATCGAGGATTGCAGGGTAATGATCCCACTGATTGTTCCATGGCATTTCTGTACTTCTTGTGTTCCATTAGCATCAGAACAAATTTGCAGAAGTTCTTGGGTTTTGCACCGCCCAGAGGTGCAAGTGCTGGCCTCTTTCCCATGCCTGATCCAAAGACCAGTTGATTGGGCTTAACCTCTATCCGAACTTGTTGTCTCTGTTGTTTCTAGGTCGAAGATAATATGAAACTACATAACTTGAATAATTTATATTTGATTTGTTTCTCGTAGGGTGCCAGAATGATTTTAATTGGTATTAGTGATACTTAAAACAGTCAACTTTAGTTTTTCGATGTGAGTTTCTTGAGTTTTTGTTTATTTTTAGTGCAATAAAACTCTCTCCATTTATGTCACTACAGAAAGGGGATTTTCTTCAATTAGTGGTTATGTTTGGTTGAATGGATGAAGCTGATGTACGTTGCTTAACTTTATTCCTGTCTTTGTCGCTCTTTTCACTAAAAAATATGTTTTTGTCTGTTAGGTATTATGTAAAATTAGAAATAATTCATGGTCGAAACTTAAGCACCGGTTCCTATTTTTTTTTTTTTTTAAGTATTGATTTTGTTTTTTTTTTTTTAAGGTGTTCCAGTATAGCATCCATGTCATGATATGTGTACTGACACATATGTGACACTTGTTTTTTTTTTTAAATTAAAAATTTAAATTTTGAAACCCACCTTCTCGGTGGTTGCGTTTTAAATATTGGTTTTTTTCATGAAAGAAAAGAGAGACTAGGGCTTCTCAAACAAAGCTTCTCCTTTTTCATCAAAATAGAGAGAGACAAAGGGCTTCTTTTACTTGTGGATGTCAATAGGGCGGGTAGGGTGGATATTCGTCCTGTATTCATATACATATCCATGTGAGTATCCGTAATGCGGGTACTCGTATATTTTTTTAATATCCACGGGTACCCGCGGATATTTATAAAAGAAAATTTCAATATTTAATAACAAATTTTAACCATAAATTCAAATAAAAATACAATACATAACATTTATAATTTTCAAACATAGTGAAAATGACCCATTTAAATAGTGTTGAATGACAATTTACAAATAAATAATGTGTTAATGTTTTAATTCTTTTAATTTAAATAGAGTATAATAAGTACGGGTATCCACGGGTACAGATACTATGATACTCGTACCCGTCCCGTTAACAAGCGGGTATAAAAAATACTCGTACCCGATACCCAGGGTATCCATTTTCAACATCCATTTTTTACCTGTTGCGGATTTTATCTGCGGATACCCGCGGGTACAAATTTTTTTGACATTCCTACTTCTACCCTTCCATTGTGTGTAGAAACAGGAAAAGTCACCATGGTAGCGAACTCGAATGTGCCATGGTTGCTGTTGATGTCGAAACTATTCCGTTCTTCACCCTCTTCATACGCAAGGCTTTCTGTTCATCCTCCGTCACGTGAAATCAACAAAGGAGTGGCGCCAGGACCAACCACCGAACATCTTTGTCTCCACCATCGTCAACTAAGGTTGCCTCTGGCAACTAGTCAAAGCTAGAGTCATTGTCAGCGATCACTTACTCTTTTCCCTTAACGCGATTTCTTCTCTTTTCCATCACGTGAAACCAGGGATATAGAAGGGATACAATGTAATGTTGTTGACACTTGAAAATACTCGCTTGAGACTTGAAAATTCCACTCCAACAAAAACTTTAAAGCTCCTAAGTCTTTTAATTTGAAATGTTCATGAAATATGAGTTTAACATTATTAATAACTGAGGTTAGGACTACTAATAATGATATCATCAACATATACAAGAATAACTATAAAGGTGCAATTACTTTCGTTTGTGAATAGAGTGTAATCATTGTTAGACTGATTAAAACAAAGGAAATGAGGTGTTGTTGAACTTGGAGGACCAATTGCGATATGCTTGCTTTAAGCCATATCTGGCGAGTTCGTGGGAGGAGGCCCCACCTTATCCGCTAGGAAAAAACACCTACGTAGCATCTAGTCCATTAACCACATCACCCTCTCACGCCATAGACGGAGGATACCGCCCATAACTTTCACTGACATTGATTTTCATGGCGTCCACCAATAGCAGGACGACCCCATGGTCATCACCATAGAACTCGAGAACTTCACGGTCAAGAAAGTCCTTATAGACCAAAGGAGCTTAGTAGACATCCTGTATTGGACGACCTACCAGGAACATCAACTCCCTGTCACAACTATGGTACCCTACGACGAGCCCATATATGGTTTTTTGGGGAAAAAAGTATCCATGCGTGGGTATATCGATCTTCATGCCGTATTCCGCAAATGACACCAAACAAAAACCATCCCCGTCCGTTTCTTGGTTGTTGAGGCACCCGCATCCTACAACGTCCTTCTAGGACGACCTTCCCTTAACACCTTGGGAGCGGTGGTCTCCCCACCCAACTTAGCGATGAAGTTTCCGTCCTCCTCCAGCTACATCATCACCATCCATGGTGACCAACGACTCGCGCACAAATGCTACATTGCAAGTTTGAGACCTCGGGAGCCCACTCTCACAACCCATAATATTGAACGACAACCCGGTTCAGACTTAACTTTATCTGGTGAAGATCTAGACCTCAGAATAAGGTGCAATTCACACATCGAGCCAGTAGAAGATACAAAAGTCTTGGAGCTATCACCTGGAAGAATCCTTAAACTAGGCGTGGGCTTGCAACGGGACGACCATGACGTAATCATACCTACGCTACAAGATAACATTGACTTGTTCGCCTGGTCAGTTGCAGACTTGCTCGGCGTTGATCCTCAAGTTGCCGTTCACAAACTATCCATCCACAAGGAAGCTAGGTACGTCTCCCAAAAGAAGAGAGAGTTGGGAGAGGAATGAAGGCTAGTAGTAAAAGTAGGAGCCAAAAAATTACTAGATGCCAGATTCATCGCTAAAGCCCACTACACGACCTGGTTGGCAAATGTTGTCCTTATCAAGAAAGCTAGCGACAAATGGCAGATGTGTCTTGACTACACGGACCTAAATAAGGCATGCCCTAAAGATGCATATCCTCTACTTAGCATTGATAGGTTGGTAGACGGTGCAACCGGAAACAAAGTGCTTAGCTTCCTAGACACCTACTCCGGATACAATCAAATACCTATGACTCCGTCTAACATGATCAAAACTACATTGATAACTAAAGACGCCAACTATTTCTATAGAGTCATGCCCTTAGGACTCAAAAACACAGGCACTACCTATCAGAGGTTAATGGATAAAGTGTTTAGCCACCTGATGGGCAAGTGTGTCGAAGTGTACGTAGATGGCATGGTTGTCAAATCCCCTAACCACCTGTAACATTCAAAGGACCTGTTCGAAGCATTTTCCGCACTACGAAAGTATAACCTCAGACTTAACCCGGAAAAATGCGTTTTCAATGTAGATAGCAGAAAATTTTTAGGCTTAATGCTAATACAATGAGGAATCGAGGCAGACCCTGAGAAATGCAAGGCCATATTCAAAATGCGCAGCCCAACCAATGTCAAAGATGTACAACGCTTAATGGGTTGCCTCACTGCTATATCCAGATTCTTACCAAAGTTAGCGGATGAAACCCAACCCATCATCTAATTCCTCAAAAAATCTGCGAAGTTCTCTTGGAGCAAAGATGGTGAGCGCATTTTCCAGAACCTTAAAACCACACTGACATCCTCTCCAATTTTTCGCAAACCAAACATAGGCCTCCCATTACTAGTATACATCACAGCCACTAACCATACAGTTAGTGCCGCCTTGGTCCAGGAGTCGACTGGTGTTCAGTAACTAGTATACTTTGTTAGTCGATCTTTACAAGACTCGAAAACTAGATATCATATGGTGGAAAAACTAGCCTTGTCTTTGGTAAATGCAACAAGATAGCTCCGTCCCTACTTCTAGAATCACCAGATTTTCGTCAAAACAGACTACCCCATTCAAAAGATCCTACAGAAACCCGATCTAGCCGGACGAATGTCGTCTTAGGCCGTAAACTATCCAAATTTAATATCCGCTATGAACCACACGACCCAATCAAAGCCTAATGCCTACTCAACTTCGTCAATGACCTTCAACACACCCTGGAAGAGGAAAAATGGACATTGTATGTTGATGGTTCCTCTAACCCAAAAGGAGCAGGCGTTGGCATTGTTCTAGAAGGCCCAAACCATATATACTCATCGAAAAATCCTTACACTTTGCTTTCAAAACCTCCAACAATCAAGTCGAATACAAAGTCATTCTGGTCGGCCTATCCCTAGCACGAGAAGTCGGAGTACACGCGTTGACATGTAAAATAGACTCCAAATTAACAGCGGGCCACCTCAATGATGAATTTTAGATTAAAGATGCAACTCTGTTCCAATACTACCACCTGATGCGCAACATCATGAAATCCGGCTTCGATGAAGTAAAGATACAACATATACCAAGATGGGATAATATGCAAGCAGACACCTTGTCCAAACTGGCAAGTACAAAGCATAAAGAATGACACAAGTCCCACCTACAACAGGCGCTAGCAGCGTCCTCAACAACAAACATATGCCTAAACATAGACAAGGTCGACAATTGGATGACTCCCTACATCCAATATCTAAAAACCGGAAACCCCCTAGCAAACGCCGACAAGGGATGGCCATCCAAAGCAGCACGATACACAATGGTTGGCGACACTTTAAACAAACGTGGATACAGAGAACCCCTACTAAAGTGCATTACGAGGGAACAAACAGATTACTTAATCAGGAAAATCCATGAAGGGATATGCGAATACCACTCGGGATCACGAATCATGACGACCAGAATACTCAAAGTTAGCTACTTCTGGCCAACCATGGAAGCAGATTGTCATGCCTTCATCAAGAAATATACCATGTCAGAAACATGACAACCTCATTCACTTGAAACAAGAACAGTTGCACTCCATACTTTCCCCGTGGCCATTCGCAAAGTGAGGGATGGATATTTTGGGACCGTTTACCCCCCGATAAGGGGCAAGTCAAGTTCCTCATTGTAATAATTGATTACTTCACAAAGTGGATAGAACAAAATGGATAGAGGCTAAACCACTAGCCATAATCACAACACAACAGGTCCAACAATTCGTATGGAAGAATATAATATGCCGGTATGGGGTGCTGCACACTATCATAACTAACAATGGACGACCGTTCATAGATAAAAACTCGCCAAATTCTATACCGGCCTGTGGATCAAATATATCACTAGCTCAGTGGAACATCCACAAACCAACAGACAAGTGGAAGCCACCAATAAAGTTATATTAGTTAAGTTGCGCAAAAGACTAGATGGATCAAAAGGTAGATGGTTGGAGGAGTTGTTTGAAGTATTGTGAGCCTACAGATGTACCCCACAGTTCGCTACCAATGAATCCCCCTTCAGTTTAGTATATGGGGCGGAAGCGATGATACTAGTCGAGATCAGGGAACCATCCTTACGAAGACAAGTATACAACTATGACAAAAACCAACAGAATCTATGTGTCAGCCTAAAGTTACTAACAGAATTTCGAGAAAAAGTACAGATCAGAAACATGGCAGTAAAACAAAGAGCGGTGAGAAAATATAACTCAAAGCTCTGTCCATGAACTTTCGTCAAAGGGGACTTGGTATGGAGAATGGCTAGTGGCGCAAGAAAGAAAGATGACAAATTCTCGGCTAATCTGGAAGGATCGTATAGAATACGAGAAGATTCAGGGGGAGGTACGTACAAGTTAGAGCAATTATCAGGAGAAGAGATACCGAACATGTGGAAGGTATCTCACCTCAAGTTCTACTTTAGTTAAAATCGCCAATGTAATAACCACAAACAACTTGTGACCTTGGGTGTACTCTTTTTCCTCACCTGACATTTTTTTCCTAAGGAAGGTGTTGGCCGGGGAGTTTTTAACGAGGCACCCCAAACGTTATGAATAAAAACAAGGGTTCTTCATATATTTGTTGGTCAGATACATTCTTCTTAAGTTTACCATCACTTACTAAAATAAGCGGCCTAGGCCGAACACCTACTCATTAAATTATCTTCTTAAATTCCCCACAACTTATCAAAGTAAACGGTCTAGGTCAAACACTTAGCAAATGTGTTAATTTCTTAAGTTCCCTACCACTTACCAAAGTAAGTGGCCTGGGTCGAACACTCTCTCAAATGAGTTATTTTCTTAAGTTCCCCACCATTTACCAAAGTATGCGGCCTAGGTTTAATACTTACCAAATGAGTTATTTTCTTAAGTTCCCCACCACTTACCAAAGTAAGCGGCTTGGGTCGAACACTCTCTCAAATGAGTTATTTTCTTAAGTTTCCCACCACTTATCAAAGTAAGTCGCCTGGGTCGAACACTTACCAAATGAGTTATTTTCTTAAGTTTCCCACCACTTACCAAAGTAAGCGGCCTAGGTCGAACACTTACCAAATGAGTTATTTTCTTAAGTTCCCCAATACTTGGCAAAGGAAGCGGCCTAGGTCGAACACTTACCAAATGAGTTATTTTCTTAAGTTCCCCACCACTTACCAAAGTAAGCGGCCTGATTCGAACACTTACCAAATGAATTATTTTCTTAAGTTCCCCACCACTTACCAAAGTAAGCGGTCTGGGCCGAACACTTACTAAATGAATTATTTTCTTAAGTACCCCACCACTTACCAAAGTAGGTGGTTTGGATCGAACACTTACTCATTAAATTATTTTCTTAAAAAAACCTCGCCACTTACCAAAGTAAGCGGTCTGGTCGAACATATTGAATAATCACAATTAACGCAAACATAATCATAAAGTCGTAAGTGGCGCGCCTATAATCAAAGTAAAACAGGAACTAACGACATCACAATGTGGTAAGCATGACATAGCATTCATCAAATTATAACACCATAAAGGTATAAAACGATTATTCAAAAGAAAAATAATTGTGCAAGTTATTACAGACTTAGGCCGAATACGAATCAAAATTTAAACATAATCCTAAACAGTCGGATCCACATGCACTTCCACCACCACGGTCCTGTCATCCACAGGATTTGCATCATCGGTAGCCGCCACCTTGTCAGCCTCCTCTTCCGGGCTTGAGTCTAGTTCATTCACCAGATGGTCATCCACCACGTCTTTATTAACATCATATCTAGCATCAGACACGTACATCTCCTTGCAGAAAAAGGCCGTCTGCCGCAAACCCTTAATGAACCCGTTTATGTGTTCTTGAATGATGTGGCCCTTTAAATCTTCAAGCTCACTCTCAAGCCCACCATTATTTTCCTTCAACTTGTCATAATCTGTCTCCATATCAGAAATTGTTTCATTCAGCTTCTTCTCAGAGTCCAGATACCTAACCTTCCACGAGCCTAGCCGCTTCCTCTCCACCAGTCACTCTTCCCTTCCTTCTCCCAGGTCGCTTTCTCCTCAACATGTTTCGCGGCCTAAACTTTCCATTTCTTTTGGAGCTCCTCCACCTTGGCCCCCCACCTTCCTTGATCTCCCTCTGCAATAGAGTTCCCACCCTGCGACCCAAGATCAAGGCCTTGCTTTTGAATTCCAGCATGGCCTTAATCATCGAGTTGGGCTCCATATTGTCTATATAGGAGACCAAAGATTCAACCAAGGAGATCTCAATGTCACGACGCACGGTCGTCTCCGACAACTTAATAAGGCAGGCTTTAGGTTTCTATGCCCCAGAAGTGGACCCTGACCCCAACATGGTGGCCCTCACTCGCCTCAGGTATTTTCCAACACCTTGTTTCGCAGGCACAATCGCCTTCCTTTTCGATCCTCCGTGGACCTGAACCTCGACCAACAGTTCTTGCAGATTGGGAATATCAGTATTCCCGACATTCTTGGCCTTTTCAGCTTGCTCCTTGTGCAAAGCCTTGAACAAATTTAAGTTCTTCTTGCCAAACTGAGCCATGAGACCTGCAACGTAAACAATATCGGTTATTTCCTTCAAATACAACATGACGGTAAAAATACGAAATGATACCTTCTAAATTAACAAGTGGGTGCATGGATAAATAAACCCTAACTAGACCCTTAATGGGCATCTTATCACTAAATCTCATCAACACATCCACCACCTCCCTATCAGCCATCGACAACTCCTCCCTCTTCATATCCTTATACCACTACGAGTTGTCGGTCCAACTAATAGGGAATTTTGTACTTCCATCGTCATTATAAAATAGTGGGCGTCCTGGCTCCTTTACCACCACTTTAAAGAACCTGTCTTTGAAATGTTTGAATGATTGAGAAAAGGCGTCTAATTTGCTTATCCCTAGGCGACTTATCAGTGACAACCAGGTAATTGGTCTCTTAGGCCGAGTGTCGTAAAAATATAGAAAGCATCGCGGCGAGGGCTAGAGGTATAGAGACCGGCACAACACCTGAATGCTTGAAGATAACCCAAACTATTAGGATGTAGCTAAGTAGGGGCGACGTTGAATAAGCGAAGTATTCCCATCGTGAAATCGTCGAAGGGCATCCACATATGTAGCTGAAAAAAATGGCATATGTACATGTAGAAGAATCCTTCCGTGGCCCCTCTTGGCCGTGACAAACGCAATCAACGACGCTCACTCTTTCCAAAGACACTATGGTCCGTCGGGTACCCCTCTCGAGGACAGGTACGCAGTTCAACTAGGCATTCAGTATACGAGACCATCTGAAAAGGGAATATTGGGTTCACACGTTAGCAACTACCTATTCATACTCGGCTTATATTGGCAAGCTGCTCTTGGCTATCTCCTCCGCCGGATCCTCTCTAGTTTCGACAGAAACCTCCATTGGAATCCCTCTTCACCGGCCAGTTGACCACTACCCTTATCCCTTGACCTTCCACTCCCACTACCCGAATCAGATGAGGACATGCTATCGCTATCACGAGACATACCTTTTTTGAGTATTTTAAAAGATGGCGGCAAAAATAAGGAATATATCAGAAAAGTAACAAAGGCAATCAAGGCTCTTTTCTCAACCTCTATTTATAAGAACATCTAGGCATCAATAAAATTTTTCCCGGCTAAACGTTATGAATACGAAACATCACAAATAAAAATTTACTGCGCAAACCCTCTAATGAGAACCTTAACAACTGGCGTCTCTTTAGCTACTCCCATCACTTCTGATAAAGTCTTAGCGACGTTTCCTCTTCTCAAGACTAGGGGACTACTATACCCTATGGAGTACCAAGAAAAGAGTAATTTTTTCTTGCAAGTGCCACTAGAACAAACATAGCAGCCTTTGGCGTTACCTATCCCGCCAAATGCTGGGGGGAATGATGTATTGTACCTAGGCTGCCAATATCGATATGGTTAACTACCTAGTTCAAGCTGGCAACATATAAGCTTCGACGTGACCTATCCCGCCAAAGGCTGGGTGACTGATGTGCTATACCTAGGCAGTCAGGATCGACATGGTTAACTACCCGGTCCAAATCGCCTATGGTTAGCCCTATCATAAACAAAATAAATGGTTAGTTAACTGAACAAGACAACAACACACATAACGGCTAAGGCCGCCTACTCCAAAGAATAACACGTAAGTAAAAACTGCCAACCTTAAACTTAGGAAATTACAGCGGGGTTTCCATTGTCAGATCACAAGTATGAGACTTGGGCCTGACCTAGGCCCATTCAGAGCCTGAACATTAGCCCAACGTAATAAAGAGGGGCCCAACCCATAAGAAGGGAAAAACATAATTAATGGCTCTATAAAGGCATGTGGACCCCAATAATTAAAGGTACATTTCATTAATTCATTAATCTGTGATTTGACTTTTGAGAGTTTTGCTGACTTGATCGTCAGAGTCCTTTCCGCAGGTAACCCCTTAAGGGTCCAAACCGCCAACATTAGAAGAAGACATATCCAAACCGAGGAGTAACCAATCTGAGAAATCAGTGATTGAGGTAAGATATGATTTGTGTTTCCTGATATTTTGTTATTGTTTTCGCAGGCACAGGAGTGGTCATAAAAGAAATAGATGAAAGACAAGTATAAAAAGGTGAAGACAATTTGTGGTAACTTATAGCAATATAATGAGGAGAGAGATTACATGTAGAAAAAAAATACCTTTTTTGAGGGTAATTGGAAGGTCATTTGGTGGAAGGGGAGACACAATAGTTGGCACTTGAGTTGAGTCATTCGATGGTTATTGAGGATGATGGCGGCAAATATAAACTTGAAGTGGTGGTGGAGAAAAACTGATGGCATACAAGGCACACCTGGAAGATCACAAATAACAAGAATATTGACAATACTAGGAATATCGGCTATATGAGATGGAGACTCAGTGGAATGTGAATGACTTTGAAAGTAAAAAGTAGACTCATTGAAGGTGACATCTGCATAAACAAAATAGTGGTTAAGAGAAGGAGAAAAACACTTGTATCGTTCTTGTGATATTGTAAACCTTAAAAAAACACACTTGTGTGATCATGGAGACAATTTATCAACACCAGGACTAAAATTGTGAACAAAACATGTATACCGAAAAACCTTTAGAGGTAAGGGATGAAAAGGTTCATGAGAAAACAAAATGGAATGAGATATTTTATTATGTAAAACTAAAGAAGGCATGCAATTAATAAGATAACATGCAGTAAGAACAACATCACCCCAAAAAGGTTGAGAAACCTAACCATGAATTAAAAGAGTGTGAGCTATTTCAATAAGGTGTCTATTTTACGCTCTGCCACCCCCATTTTGTTGAGGTGTATATGCACAAGAAGTTTGATGCAAAATACCACTGGATAACAACAAAGGGAAAATACTTGTAAATGGAATCATAAGCAATGGATCCTCATTCAACATAAAAAACGTGCTTCTAGTTGAATGGTTGAAGGATAACTTGATAAAGATAAAGCCAACTTTGAGACATGGGTTATAAAATAATGTTTGAACCTAGTCATTGTCTTATTTTCTATGCATGTGGTAGCATAATGTTAATAGGAAAAAGAGTCAAGAACATCTACTTGCTTGATCTACTATACAATGTTTTCTTACAAAAGATGATGATACATGGTTATGGCATAAAAGGCTTTGTCACATTCATATGCATCATTTAAATTGACTAAATAGAAAACAATTGGTTGAAGGTTTACCAAAACTCAAAATTGAGAGGGATAAAATATGTGAAGCATGCCAAAGGAGAAAACAAACCAAGGTTTTTTTCAAAACCAAAAATTGTGTTTCAACTGAAAGGCTTTTGGAATTGCTTCGCATGGACCCATTTGGACCTTTACGAACCATGATTCTTGGTGGAAACTTCTATGCATTGGTAATTGTTGATGATTATTCTAAATTCACATGGTGATTATTTTTAGCTGCCAAGAATGATACATTTCATGCTTTTAAAAGGCTTACCAAGGTTTTGAAAAATGAGAAGTGTTCTAAAATTTTTTCTTTAAGAAGTGATCATGGTAGAGAGTTTCAAAATGAAAAGTTTGAACATTTTTGTGAAAAACATAAGACTAAAAACAACTTTTCAGCTCCTACAACTCCACAACAAAATGGAGTAGTTGAAAAAAGAATAGATCACTTGAAGAACTTGCTAGGCCGATGATAAATGAAACCTCATTACCAAACTATTTTTGGGCTGATGTAGTCAACACATCTAGCTATATTTTAAATCGTGTGTTGATTATGCCTATTTTAAGGAAAACCCCTTATGAGCTTTTCAAAGGTATAAGGCCTGTTTTAAATCATCTAAAAGTGTTAGGTTGTAGATGCTTTATTTTAAATAATGACAAAGAGCAACTTGACAAGTTTGATACTAAAGAAGGTGAAGGTATATTTCTTGGTTATGCTACAAATAATCATGCATATAAGGTATACAATAAAAGGTTAATGATTCTTGAAGAGTTTATGCATGTGGTATGCGATGAAAGTTACCCTAAATTGCAAGATTAAGTGTTGAATAATGCAGATGATGAAGACATAGTCTTGGATAGAGCTGTTAAAATGGGTTAGAACTCGCTAGCCAACCCGATCCACCACGAGTTCAGGATGGGTTGGGACGAGTCAAATGGATGAAATTTGGTCGTATTTGGCTGAATCGGCCTCGACCAAAATTCGAACAAATTCAGTGGTAGTTGGCCTCGTCTAAAATGTGGCTGAGTGGACCCTGACCTAAAATTTGACCGTTGATGAGTTCATATTTATGCCCCCCTTTAGCCCTTAACATTGGATTCTTAATTGGTTTTTGTGCTTTAAAATATTGTTTTAATTAGGATTTTTTATAATTGGATTTATTGAGCATGAGATACAAAAACATATTAAAAATAATTTTTTTAGTTGCATAAATGTTCTTTGGATATTTTGAGGTGTGTTATTGTAGTTGCAGCTAAGTTGAACCATGGAGGTGTGGAAATAAATTGATTAAAGTTTCATGACAAATTAAAGATAAATCCAAGAATAGAAAATTATCAAAATCACAAAAACTCAAAGCCAAGCATTGCATGAAGGCAAAAAAAGCTTGAAAAAGTGAAGAAATTTGGATAAGCCAAGAAGAGGGAGCGAGCAAAAAAAATTGGACCTTGCGATTTTCTTTGTTTTTTTCTAGAAAAAGTTTGATAATTCATAAATATTTATGATAAAAGATAATTTAGGGAAAATATATCTTTAGATATTTTATTTGATATTTTAAAATAATTATCTTATTTAATTATATCATAAAATATCAAAAGATAATAACTACCAAATCCTTTTGAATACGACAAGATCTTCTTAAATTTTTTAGATCTCCACAACAAACAAATATATCTTAAAGATATTGGATTATTTAGAAGATAATTGGAGGAGATTGCAAAGGATTGATTGTAAAATTAATGCAAATACTAGTTGGTTATAATTTATCATATATCTTTAAGTAATTAATTTAATTATATAAAAGATTATTAACCAACTATATTTGTCAAATAGTTTTAAAATTGACTATATCTCTCAAAATATTTTTGGATATGCATAATCACTATGAAGATAAATGATATTTATCTTTATTTTTAAAAGATATTTGAGAGATTTTAACAATAAAAGCCCAATCCAAGTCCTATATTGATTCCATGAAGTGCTAAGCTTCGAAGGTTGGTTCCACTGTAATTTTATTATAGATTCAAATGTTAGAAACAATTTCTTTGGTCTTTTTATTATTCTTGGGGTTTTCATTCAACTATGTCTTTTATGTTTGAATCACGTAAAAAGTAATGATTTCACATGCTAGCTAATCAGCGAAGTTTTTAAATCTATATGCATATTAATCATAGGAGTTGCATGATTTTTAAATTTAATTGAAACTTTACATTGATTTTATTTAAAAACTTTCATATGATTACATGAGTTTTTATCAATACTTGAGACTTTACTTTGATTAAAGGTAATTATTGTAACTAAAATTAGTCAAGACTTTACTTTGATTAATTAAGTATTTTATTTGGTGAGGAGATACAAGAATATGCATGATTAGGCATAGTAAAATTTGATTGAGATTGTACTTTGGTTAAAAGTGAGAACGCCAACAAACTAATTGAGTCTTTACATTAATTAATTTACAAATCTACAACAATAATTTATTGAGCAATAATCTTTAGATAAATAATGATGAATATATTTTGAAAAAGAAGTGGAATCAATCTACTTTCTTTAAAATTGTTTTTATATCCTTTTATATTTTCCCAGTACTATTTTATTCAACTACCCCCTTTGGTATAGTTTTTACAAGAACTAATTTGTCAAGAATCAATTTCGTATTCGGCCACGTTGGCCTTGACTGAAATTTGGTCATATTCTGCCAATTCGTCCAAATTTGGTCGAGTCGGCCTCAGCCAAAATTCGGCAAAGTCGGTCCCGACCAAAATTGTACTAAATTTAGCTGCATAGGTCCATGCTGAAATTCGGCCAAGTCAGTCCCAACTGAAATTTGGCCAAGTCGGTCCACTGGAAATTCAGACGAGTAGGCCCCGGTTGAAATTTTGCCAAATTCGATCATGTCGGCCCTCATGACACAAGTTTTAAAAAATTCAATTTAAATTTTTTTTATTGAAAATTGATTTTGGGTTTTGAACTTTCTTCAAATATTTGGATCTAGATTTAGATCTTGATCTAAATATTTGGATCTAGATTTAAAAAAAATCCAAACTATTTTTGTAGAAAAATGAATTTGGATCCAAAATCTGATCAAACTATTTGGATCTAGATTGGATCTTTAACGATCCAACATGATCACCCCTATTACTATTTAGTATAAACATGAAATGATCCAAATTCTTTGCATAATACATATATTTATCAGTGTAGTGTTTTTCTTTTTTGAATTAGTTCAATTTTTACTTTCTCTGGGTGTTTCATTAATTGCTTTTATCTCAACAAAAAGACATTTAAATATTTCGTCAATATTAAAGGAACAACATGTTTTGAGTGGTCTGAATTACATCAACAATACTTTACCGTTAAATATGTGTTAAATGGAATGCTTTTAGATTGAAATGGGCTTGTTCCTCTAAAAAAATTGAGTATAAATAGAAAGAAATAAGCATTAAATGGTGCTAGTTAAGAACCTATGGTGACTTATTCTATCTGCCTCACTGTTGTTATTCTTAGTGCATTCATTATATTTGATCAACTAGTCAAATTTCATTTTTATGTATATAAAAAGGGTTAAGTATGTTTTTAGTCCCGGACTTGAATTCGTCCGAGTCGGCCCCGTCCGAAATTCGGTGGAGTCGGCCTTGACCAAATTCGGCTGAGTCGACCCTGGTTTAAATTCGGACGAATCGGCCCCAACACAAATTTTGACTTATTTGTCCAGGGTAAAATTTGGCAGAGTCAGCCTCAAACAAAAGTTGGTCGTATACGACGAGTTAAACCCTACCTATATTTGGCCGTATTTAGTAATGTGGGCCCCTACCAAAATTCGTCCAAATTCAATCGAGTCGGTCACGACCAAAATTTGGCCAAGTTGGCCCTGGCCCAAATTTGTCCTATTAGGCTGAGTCAGCCGGACAAAATTTGACTTCGGTGGAGTTGACCTTGACCAAAATTCAACCAAATTCAATCGAGTTGGTCCGAACTAAAATTTGGCCAAGTAGGCCTTGGCCCAAATTTTGGCCGTATTCGGCTGCATTGGCTCCAACAAACATTTGGTAGTATTCTGCCAAATTCGACCAAGTTGGCCCCGACCGAAATTAGGCCGTATTCGGTCGAGTTGGCCTTGACCAAAAGTCGTCCAAATTTGGCCAAAATTCGTCTGAGTTTGCCACGATTGAAATTCGATCAAGTTGGCCTGATTGAAAGTCGATCTCGATCGAAATTGGACCGAATTCAACTACATTGGCTCAACTGAAACTCGGCCAAGTCGGTCCCTGTTGAAATGCCGCCAAATTCAATCATTTTGGCCCTGACAACGCAAGTTTTAGAAAATTCATTTTAAATATCTTTATAAAAAATTAATTATGGATTTTGAACTTTTAAATATTGAAATCAGAATTTAAATCTTGATCCAAATATTTGGATTTGGATTTTAAAACATCCAAACTAGTTTAAAAAAAATATGGATTTGGATATATAGTGATCTGCATCGGATCTTTAAAAATCTAACATGATCACCCCTAATCCTATTTAGTGTAAAGAGGAAATGATCCAAATTCTTTGCATAATACACCTATTTATCAGTCTAGTGTTTTTCTTTTTTGACTTAGTTCAATTTTTTTACTTTCGTGAGTTTCTGTCAAGGGTTTCATTAATTGGTTTTATCACAAAAAAAAAAAAACACTTAAAACACCTATTTATCAGTCTAGTGTTTTTGTTTTTTTGAATTAGTTCAATTTTTTTACTTTCCTGAACTTTTTGTTCAGGGTGTTTCATTAATTGGTTTTATCTCAACAAAAGAGACACTTGAATATTTCATCAATATTAAAGGAACAACATATGTTGGGTGATCTGAATTACGTCAACAATACTTTATGTGTTAAATGGAATGCTTTCAGATTGAAATGGCCTTCCTCTAAAAAATATAGTATAAGTAGAAAGAAAGAAGCATTAAATGGTGCTAGTAAAGAACCTCTGTGACTTATTCTATCTGCCTCACTGTTATTCTTAGTGCCTTCATTATATTTGATCAACTAGTCAAATTTCATTTTTATATATATATAAAAACATAAAGTAGTACATGTATTTTTGGTTACATATTCCTATTACTCGATGTGTGTTATTATTGTTGTTACATATATATTACGTAGGTTTCTTTATTTTAGGTGCTTTCATTAACTAAAACATGTGCGGTTTTGGTACAAAGTAACTTTCAAAATGTCCTACCACCAGAACCAGTTTCCCTCTGACAGTTGAAGAACACTGCAGCAACTGGCAAACCAAGATTGTAAAGTTCAGCAAATTCTCTGGTGTTGAAATTCTGTCGCCATCCAGGAGCATACACCCTCTGTCGATACTGTTGACGGAACAACACAAACACCAAACGATGAATCCCCATCGTTGGTCGTGGACTTTCATAACTTACAACCTCGTTACCTACGATCAAATCATGCAAAAACCCCAGTTAGCATGTTATAATTGAACCACTCATACACATCTCTTATACCAGTTCATTGATATTGATATTGATATTAGATTATCATAATTCAGTATTTTTGGGCCTTAGATATTTCCCATGATATTTCCTTTTTATCCTTTTGGTAGCTGGTGTCATTTGTCTCATCATACACAATTTAGAATTTGATGCCTCGTGGAATCAATTTCAATTTCTTCCATGTGATGATATTGTGCATCACACACACCATTTTTGTACTTCAAGTATATATAAAGAAACATGGTCCACATAAATGATTCCAATACTTTTATACTCCTTTTTCTTTCCTGCACGACAAGCCCTTTAAATTCTAAACGACACAATGTTCCGCATGATGTGATATATAGGTCCCAAAATCTAATTATAGTTATGCATACTTGTCGACAAACTAGAAGATCGCAATGCTATAGCAGATACAAAATGTTGAGTTTATTGGCTTTTATACATTCATGTTATAACTATTTTTGTTAAAATTTTGTATCAACAAACACAGTGATGTAGCTGCAAGAAACATAAAACAACGAAATCACAAAATATTCTCAAACTATTTTTATTTTTGTATTCTTGCTGAAATGAAATAATAATTGATAACGTCACTGACATGAATTGTAGAATTGTTGGATTATTTTTTATACCTTTTGATAATTAAAAACATATCAAATAAATGAATTAAACCTATGATAGAACTAGCGTGAACTAGATTTTAAAGATATCACATAAGTAACTAATTTTACATGCACTTACATTTTCTATTCGTTTTATATATGTTTGCTTGGACTGTTATCTTCTAAACTAAAGCTTTAGTTATATATATATATATATATATATATATATATATATATATTGAAAAAGTATAAAGAGACTTTAACACAGAAAAAAGGTTCAAAAGAAAAAAAATAAAAGGCTTACAAGAATCTAGACAATCCAGACGATTCTTGTATTTGTAAGTACGCTAACTTTTAGGCATGATTAGAAGTAATAATTATACATTAAGTACCAGATGAGTTAAAATGAAAATAACTCATTTCAGTATAAAAAAAGTTATTTTATACTACTATGGCATTGGGTCAGTCGATTTTACTATAATCTTTGACTAACACACAAAGTCTAAACGCATGATAAATCATGCTAACTGACAATTCCATTAGCACAGATAGTTAATATGAATTATCAATATATAAACTATTAATATAAATAATCTTAATGCATTCATAATATTTATACTGACAGATTATATTTTTTGGTTAGAGATAATAAGTTAGACTAATAAAGACAATCCTAATTCTTAATATCAATTTAACTTTCTAGGAATTATAAGTTAAATCTGGAAAATCCCACGTAATTCAAAACTTAAAACTCAGGAATCCATAAATTTATCAAATTAAGCACATTATAGTTTTGCATATGAATATTTTAGGAATACGTTAGAGTGGGTTAAATTCACATTAGACATTACATTTGATGAGTCAGTAAAACAGAACTTGCATATTTTTAACCACAATTTTTTCTTATTCTTTTTAAAATTGTCTAATTAATTGTTAATAGAGGTTTTATATTTTAGTTTTTTCAAGTTAACTATTACACACCGAAACTAGCCCCGGTAGTTGCGGGAATATCAGTCACCAACCTACACAAAATCCATCGAGAAAAAGAATGTTAGTACAATGATATGTTACTAATGTCATGCTAGAAAAACATGATATGTCTTGTTTACTCACCAATGAAGGTACTCCCTGAAATTAGGGTTACTAGGGCTGGGAGCATCAGGATCTACTAACACCTTTAACAGAAAAAAATTGAACAGATTTTAAGTGATATATATAAATATCTGGAAGTGTTTCTGAAAACCTTAATGAAAAAGGGTTTGGTACTTTTAGTAAAGAGGTTTTGGTAAACACTTTTAGGTTGTGTGTAACCAAACCCTATAAGAAGAAAGTAATGCAATGAATTACCAGAGTATAGAAGTTCCTGAGATCATCTCCACCAACACTCACTCTGGGTTTGTTCACAACTTGGGAAGGTTTAAGCTCACAACCATTGTTGACCTCTCTATTGCCATAGGAGACCCTAAAAGGAATGGAACTTTCAAAGTGTTCTATTACCTCCCCTATAACACGCCCAACCACAAGAGGATTTCTGCTAGTAGTAGGCATGGCTAACTCTAACTCACTGCTAAACACAATATGCCTTTGGTTCACACACATTGTACTACACCCACAATGGTAGTATTTATAGAGAGTGAAGGACAGGGAATGAGATATTCTTGCATATGTAGCATAGGAAATAATCTTTTTGGTTTTTATGTATATAAAGCACAAGAGTTAGTTCCGAACCTATTCCCGGGAATAATAAAATAAAATCATCAATAGTAAAAATTTAACAGCTTTAAATTGTTTGTATTTTGTTTGTTGTTTTAAATTATAATACTAAAATAAAATTGTGTATATAGTGGTGATTTTAATATGGCAATTAATTAAAATTGTTGTTTTTTGTAGTATAATATATGATGGTTTCAGAACTGCTATCACCGGTACAATAAAGAGTTTTGGCCGCGATTATTTTGGTACATCCAATGCAATAAAGAGTTGTGGTTCAATAGCCGAGGCATACCAGGAAGAGGTAAAAAAGGCAGGCTTTTGGCATTGGTTCCTTATCGAGGCAGAAAGGTCCACACTATGCTTTGATTATATACAAAATCAAAGCATAATACCATTTCTGATTTACAATTTTATTTAATTTTCAAGACTTATTGTCTCCGTTGTAACAAGAATCGAGGCCTAATGGTAATAAAAATTAAAAAAAAAATCTCATAAAGGGTATTAAGCCTCGGTTAGGACCAGAACCAAGACATATAAACTTTACTGCCTCGATTATAATATGAATTGAGACCCAATGGTAATAAAAATTAAAAAAAAATGTATTAAATCTGAAAGGATATTAGGCCTTGATTAGGACCAAATCGAGGCCGAATATCCCCTTTATACTTCGGTCTTGGTCTCATCCGAGGCATAAAGTGGGCATTCTTTTTAAATACACATTTTATTTGTGTTACTTCTTACACATTAAACCTGCAAACAAAATACTAGAAAAATAGAAAACCAGCCAGAAACATAACATTATAGTCTTCAAAGAAACATAAGGCAAAATACTTAATGTACTATTAAATACAAAATCCTATCCTTACAACAAACGAATGCGCTAAATACTATGTACATTTGTATAATGTACTTTGCACAAGCTATCCTTAAACATTTAATGGACTTGGAAGGGATTGGTGTAGTAGAGTTGAATTTTTGCTTATAAGAAAATAATTTCAATTAGTATATAAAATGCTAAAATTGTAGATAAGTATTTGATATAATGAAATTTTTATTGTTCCCAAACTACTTGTGATGTGAGCATAAATAACGGTTGACATCCATTGTATTACATAGTAACCAAACTCATATGAGTCAATTTGTTTATTACACTATAGTATGAAACACCAGTGCAGGAAGGGTATTTGGCTGCAATTATTTTTGCTATTCTGTCCTGATTTTAGAACTGAGGCATATAAGACCGATGCCAAAAAGGATTAGCTTTTGGCCTCGGGTGTTACCCGAGACAGAAAACTCATTTTATGCCTCGGTTCTATTGAGAACTAAAGTCGTATTTTTCTGTTACTGCCTCGGTTCTAATGGAAACGAGGCTTAAGACAGTCAAAATTAAAAGATAAATAAGTTATACGAGAGAGTTCTTTAGTTAAGGCAAAAGCAAAACCACTTTTTTGATGTTTTTAGTGCACACAAGATCGTTTAGGTCAGTGTACCCTGTACTTCTAGGTCCACACCCCATTAGCTTTATTATTCCATGCCTTCTTCTCACGCCATAAACCCCACAAGAACACTCTTTCTTAAGCCCTCATACATGGTGGTGGCCCTTTAAATCCCATCAATTTCTTCTCCTTTTTCTTATCATCTAAACACTGCCTTCCTAAAGCTTTGTGCTTTCTCTTCCATCATGCCCTTGATTTTCCTATTTTCATTCCCCTTTCAACCATAGTTAACGGCAAGAGAAAAAAAATGGATGAAACTAACTTTCTCTTGGAGATGATGTTCGTTTCCTCCTTGTGTCTTCATAGGAAGAACCACCCATCGTTTATGAAGAAAATAAAGGAAGCAAATGCAAGGTAGAGAAACAGAGTTTGAGTCCCGTCTAACCCAATGAAATAGAGACGATAGAACAAGTGCACCGACGGGTTCACTTGCAGAAAGATTAATCTTTCCAACACCACCCAATCTAAATAACCTGCACAAAAATCACCAAAAACAAAGGCTATCAAACCATCACAGATTCATCTTTACCAATTAATTTGTGCCAATACATAGAGCCATATCTAGTAGTCCCAATATTCTTCTCTGTAAAAGAAGAACAAAGACAAATAACCATTAAAAAAAAACAAGAACAGAAACAATGAGAAGGGTTGAAAGCTTGTTGGCTATGCATTTGGAGAAGAAGATGGAGCGAAAAACCCCAAACGCGTAGGAAATGGCATTGTTGATGCTATCTCCAACGATAGTGGCACGGTGCGGCTGCCACGGTTCGGGGTAGTGCGATTGCGACATTGAGGCTAGTCGTGCAAGGAAGAAGTTATCCAACTCTAGTGTGGAGAAGAAGATGGAAAGCACCGACAACACCAATGACATCGCCGGTTCCGACAATTTCTCCAACGACGGCTTTGGTTGGCGGCAGGAAGGTTCGTCTGTGGTAGTTCTTGGTGGGGGTGACGTTCCCGCATGAAGGATGAAGAAGAAGTTTGGCGAGGGAGATGTTCATCTACGACTAGGGTTTCCTACAAAGGATTGAAGAAGGGATTTGGGCCTAAGGCCATTTTAACCAACTATACAACCTCGAGTTTAAACAATTGAGGCATATAAGGCCTTACTACCTCGGGTTACTATTATCCGGTGCATAAAACTTTTGTTTTAAATTTAAAAATCCAAGTGGTGAGAGGAGGGAAATCTTGGAGTGGCTTTAGGCTTCGGGTCCCTTAGAATCGACTAGCTATACAGCCTCGAGTTTAAACAACTGAGGCATATAAGGCCTTACTACCTCGGGTTACTATTAACAAGTGCATAAAACTTTTGTTTTAAATTTAAAAATCCAAGTGGCGAGAGGAGGGAAATTTTGGAGTGGCTTTAGGCTTCGGGTCCCTTAGAACCGAGGCATAAGACTAGTTTATGCCTTGGGTCAACTAGTAACCGCGACATAAAATGTTGCATAAATTACAAAACTGCCATCGCGTGTTTATATGCCTCATTTCCATTATAACCGAGGCATAAAGTCCGAGTTAAAAAGCATAAAATGCACTTGTGAAAGCATAATTATAAATAATTGAGGTAGAAAATAAATCGAACAATTGTAGTACTATAGACCAAAATACCAAACCTAGAGGGCTAACCATCCAAGCCTATTTGCCTTAGCAGTTGATTTCTCTAACAACATGCTATGTCCAACAATTGAACTATGACAAAGGTAATGTTTTAGGATACACTTATACAAGAAAGAAAATTCATACAATTGAGGTTCTTACCAATTTATTACTTGTCTAAGATGGTTAGGGGGATGCCTATGCAAGAAACAAAGCCACACAACATTGTTTTCCTTAATGGAAACCACAAGTAGTTGCTAATGACGCCTGGATTCAAAACAAAGTCATTGTTATACCTTAAAATTACGGATTATAATTCCAAGTCAACAAACTACATACCCAACAACAAAGGGGATAAAATATATTTCCTTCCCTCGTTCAAAGCATTTGGTGACGTATTCTTGAATGTCATTCGTGAGTGAGTTGGAGGTCTGTGAACCCATTTACATCACTCAACCCCATATAGTTACCGACAGCAAGCATATACCTGGACAAAAATGTTTATTTAATATAAGTAACTAGATAAATCAATTAAACATAAAAAATGGTTTAGATGTTTACTTCATCCATAAATGAATAAAGGTAATATTCAATTCTTCTCTCCCCGACACAAGCCCTAAGACATCTTGCTTATGTAAGTACAATGGGATGTCAATGTCTCCCAAATACATCAGAATCCCATGGAACGACCATCGACTTATCACTTATGATGTTAGCAAGCTAGTGTAATGCACAAAGAGGATCGTCCAAAGATATTGATTGTAAACATAAATAACATGTAAACTTAAAAATTGAGTACTGTATGGTGGGTTGGGGAGTCCGTACCAGGGGGTCAAAAATAGAACCAACCAAATCCCTAGGACAGGCAAGAAAAAACCTAAATGCTTTTGCCATAATATATACCTCCTTTGTTGGAACATGAACTAAAGCATCTGGTACAAAAACTTCCTCTACCGTGACCTTAACCTTATCCTCTATTAGCTCCATATTGTGAATATTAGTGGCTCTTTCAAATATTGTTCCACGAGCCACTAGTGTCCTCCCTGTACCATTCAAAACATATAGTTCACATGGACGAGCGTCATCCACGTCATCCCTAGTACGATTGCAGCCGAACAACTTATCTTTCTGCTTTTACCTGTCACAATCAATGTTAATGTTATTCTATTAAAGAACAATCATGAAAGATCATAACTTAAAACAAAATGATTGTTAATTTTACCTATGGACTGAGGGGGTTGGCACAAAAGGTTCTAGTTGAGGAGTTACTTGTGGATGGATGCCATAATTATCAAATTATTACTGGAACTAGCGTATAACCCTTCCAGTCATTTTATCAGTGACTTAATCAGATATTTTGGAGAGCTACTTAGTAGCAACATAAGGTGTTAAATTCATTAGCACTCCTCCATTGGATGCGTCCACAAACATTCTATCATTGAATTGTAGGAGGCTCACTAATCTGATGGTTAGGACAATCCAAACACAATTGATTAAACATGTCCCAATATTGTGAAACACCTTTTACAAGTTGTTGTTCAATATTAGTGATCTCCCTTTAGGGGGAGATTGTTAGCACAAAGGATTTGATGCTTGGAGGTTTGATGAAGATTTGATGAAGACATTACCATGATGAAGAAAATGGATAGTGACGCAATGCAACCATAATTACTTGATGAAAATGTGAAGACTTAAAGATATGCATGCTGATCAAGCTTGGTGTGTGCCAAATTTGGGTTTCACATTAAGAACACTAAGCTTGAAGATTGGAGCTTTTGATGTATACAATTTGACATTATATAGATGTCTAGGGTCTGGTTTTTGTCTTTTAACTTGTTGAATGGGTTTTTAACATATTTGTAAGTTACATATTAAATCAATTGAATTAATTTTCAATCAACTGATTTCAGTTAATTCAAGTGAAATCAACAGATTGAATGGAAAAATCAACTTGCTGAATATGCTAACCAATAATCTATATAAACTAGTTTTTCAGAGAGTGCAAAATGAGTTGCATATTTTGAGCACGAAATTACTCTAAACTTTTGGAAAATTCTCTCTCTAGATTACATAGTTGTTCATGAAGAATCTTTGAAATTCTTGGAGCAAATTTTGCTTGGTTTATGAACTTGGAGAAAGAGGTTTGGTTGGATAGGGGAGCCATCATCCATGTTTGATCTTTCTCAGGTTTCTTGGGGTTGCCTGGTGGTTTTCTAGCTCTACAAGTGGGATCTTGTTTTGCTTGTTGAAACTCTTGTGGGATTCAAGAGTCCTAGTGTTTGCTTTTGTATATTTTGAAAATGTACTCTTATGGATTATGTAAACCTTTGAAATAGTGCAAGTCAGGCTTAAGTTGCCTTGACAAATTACATGTAGCTCAGTTTTGAGTAAATCGGTATAAAAATATGTGTGTACGTGTCTGAATCTTTTTCTTTGCTTGATTTTTGAATATGAAGTTTCAAGAAATCTAGTTTTAGTAAACTTTGGATGTTTCTTGAGTGATTTGACATAATCTGAGGTTGTATCTCTATTTGTATTGCTAACTGGAATCAATCTTGATAAACTGCTAATACTGTTTCTGAGTTAATCATCAATTTCCTATTTTTGCATAATTTCCAGTATTCAATCTACTGTTTTTGAATTTTAATATGTTGAAATGTATTGTTTTGTTTGGTTGACTATCTATTTAATGAAATCAACATGTTAACTTTGTTTTTAATCGATTGAAAATGCACGCTCTAATAATAATTACATATTAACTTCTTTGTTATTCTGATTCAAGACAAAGGTTATTTTATAAGTTTAAAAGAAACAAAAGTTTTCGAAGAGGCCAATTCAACCCCCACTTCTTGGCTAAATACATATGTTTGTACTTACAGCACTGACCCTTGATGCGGGAAAGATTTACCTACAAACTTCCTTTGTAGATCCTTGAAACTGGTTATTAGAGTGAACTAATGGAAGAACCATTCCTTATGTATCCCAGTCAAAGTGAAAGGGAAAATTCCCATCGGAAATTTTGCCTCATAAGTACTAGACTCGTTCATACTACCATATATCACTCCTAATTCCTTGATATACAGGTAGAAATAGCGAATAAACCCGCCCCCATGGGTATTGCCCGAACCTGTCCCCGTTTTGACGGGGAATCCCTACATTGACTGGGTATGGGTATGAGTATGGGGATGTATATATCCCCGCCATAATACTCGTCCCCGTTTAAATTATTAAAATATTCACAATTAATTAAGTAGCCCTATATATATATATATATATATATATATATATATATATATATATATTTTTTTTTTTTTTTTTTTTTTTTTTTTTTTTTTTTTTTTTTTTTTTTTTTTTTTT
>Ga0099822_1000768_pt1 | contig 33188 bp, 12 predicted proteins | sample CowpeawhiteBW_FD_76839 | JGI IMG/M metagenome (GOLD analysis project Ga0099822, IMG submission 76839) | Root nodule microbial communities of legume samples collected from California USA - Cow pea white BW | ecosystem: Host-associated > Plants > Roots > Nodule | place: USA: California | collected... | reverse complement strand
TTTATATTGTTTTTTATATATATTTTTGTTATATGTATTTTTTTTTGTGTGTATAATATATATATATATATATATATATATATATATATATATATATATATATATATATATATATATATATATTCTATGTTAAGATTTTAGGGATTTACAATAAGCTCTTTACTTAACTTTTTCTTTTGACTTAAACCTGCTGCTGTGCAATTACAGTTTCGTCCATATGAGTTGATTTTAGTTTATAAATTGATTTGTGCAGAGCTGATGTAACTAATACGCGTAAAATTCAATTCAACAATTGTCTGAAAAGTTGAACCCACTTAATGTGTTCACTATTTAGTTGAATTTCCAGAATAAGTCATGGACGAACAGTTTTGTTATGGCTCAGAGTAATATTAATAATTATTTCACTATTTTATTAAAAAAAAACCCTGTAAATGTTTAAAAAAAATAAAGCATTAATTTAATGTCTAAAAAGATAAAATGAATGAACGAGGGGTTGTTTGGTTGACTAGAGAATCTGGGAAGGAGTGACTGAGTCTGAGTCTGATTATATTGAAAAAGTATAGAAATGTGTGAACTCCATAAATGGTATGAAGAATTTTTTTTGTTCAAAATTTTGTTTTTTCAATAACAAAGAAATAAAATCAGTCAATAAATAATAAGAATAAAGTAAAACTCTGTAACAAAAATATTTTATCTAATTAAATTAAATTATTTTATTACTTTCAATTATTTATTTCTCCAATGATGGAGAGTGGTCTTACATTTATTGCCAACCATGACCAAATGTGGGAGAAAATGGAAAAGGTTGACAGAAGTTGTGAGAAAACATTAATTGTTTGTTATAATTAATATCTCAAAAGAATGTGAAAATTTCCATTTTTGTGATTTTTAATTTTTTAGTCTAGAAGACAAAGATGTCAATTTTTTTTTCAAATTACATAGTTTGAACAAATTATATAACAAACATGTTAGGTTGGGTTGGGTAGTTGGTGTGGTTTGGTTGACTATAAATGCGTGAATTGCGTTTTGCGCGTAAACTCCACTTTTCTCTTTATTTATTTTTTTCCTTTTTTTTAAAATCAAATGTTATATTAATAGAAATAAAAAAGAAATACAGAGAAAAAAAATCCACTCCACTATTTATAAAAAATAATAAAATAATTGATAATATCACATTAATATAATATAATATAATATAATATAATATTATATATATATATATATATATATATATATAAATAAAGTAATATTAATTGTACCGAGTAGTTTGTTTGTGAGTAATTAATATTGGTAAAGGAAAACTTGATATATCCACTTTAATAAGTTTCTTTCCAAATCCTTTAAATTTTAATAGCAGCTTAATAGAAAGAAAAAAGAGATAATTGATATTATAGTTTAAATAATTTTTTATTAATCATTGTGCTTCCTCTAAAAGGAAAAATAGAAACTTTTTTAATAAATTTATTCATCAAAACTCGTGGTATATTTAGTAGAATAACTATGAAGCAAAATAAAATGAAATTATTTATAATATAATTAAAAAAAATCCTACATCAGTTTATCTAAAAATAATTTAATTGTTGTGCTAATTTTTATTTTTTGATTGTTATTAAAGAAAAAGGTCACATATGTATTTATACTAATTACTATTATATATAAACTAATGTGACTGACTTCTATAATAGTTAATTTTAAAATTACATGATATTTTTTTATTGACTTATGTAAAATTTATATACTAATATTGTAGAAAAACTGAACTTATTCGTTTATTAATGTCTTTCATATATTCTAACATTATATACTATACTCTAAAAATAGTTTATGCCCAAATAAAATTAAATTTTATGCTTTTATTTCTGTTTTGATTAAATAAATACGTGGGTATATTTTGAATATTCTCTTTGATGTATGTAATTGAACAATCCCATAGAATTGTATTTTTTTATGGTGATGTTTTAGATTGATGTGATTGAAAATGGTTTAAATGGTAATTTATTTGACCAAAGTATAGTGTGTCTATTAAGTAGTTAGATTATTAATGGAAAAAAGATGTTTTATATTTAATAACTTCAAAATCACTTATATATAAAGAAGATTTTTAGGTTTGAAATTCATTAAAATTCATGTATAAACAAAGTTAGACACATGATAAATGATTCTCGATACTAATAAGTCACTCATCATTTAAAAGTTAAATTTAAACGTATTTTATATTTTTTTTTTCTTTTTCTATTCTCTAATATACTTTTAAAGATAAAATTTCGACAGGACAAACAATATATAAAAAAATATCATTTTATTTGAGTGATTCGATACACATTCTCCATATATGTTTTTAAAAAGTCACTAAGTCATAAATTTAAAATTTTTAATATTTGTATAAACCTCAAGTAATTTTGATTTCATGTTTATTCTAATAACTTTCAAATTTTAAATTCCTAATGTACATAATATTAATTTATCTTTATAATTTGACATGCATAAATATTATAATTATCATCTCTTGCGGATTTATTTTTAGAAACACAAAAATATTTTTATTATAATTTTTAAATATTCTGAATATTAATTATAAATTTATAACTTTGGGAATAAATTTTCATCCCCATGAACATCTCGACTTACTTCTAAAAAACGACATTCAATTCAGTATTTATTTCAGAATAAAATGCAATTCATACAAATAAATAAATAAATTTCATGAATGATATTTATGAAAATGAAGTTTTTAAAATTCTTTTATTAATGATTGGGAAATAACTTTTCCTTCACGATAAAAGATTTTCATGAATGATATTTTAAAGAATCAGAATGTCAATTTATTCCATGCTTATTGGGAAGAATGATTTTTTCAGTGCAAGATCCTCAACATACTTTTAATAATGATATTCTTAAAATTATTTTATGCTTATGCAAATGAATGATTCTTCCTTTACAAAATCCTCCTCAACAAAATTATCACTTATAAAAAGTAAATAATCTCTAATGGCATATAATAATGCCGAGGTACCAAACAAAAATTGTTTTAAAATATTTAAAAATATTTAAATAGTACAAATTGAATTTCATAATTGTCTTAAGATTTTAAGAAATAAAAAAGGAAAAGAAGGTTCCTAATGATGTGATAGGACTTAGCTACACACAACATCATGCAATAACATAGATTCATTAATAATTTTAGTTAAAGAAGAAAGGTATTTGATTTTATCATTCATTAATGTAGTGGGTTTGTGGTCCTCATTTCCAAAATGTCATTAATTCCTCAAAATGATTAATGAATAAAAATAAATTATATATATATATATATATATATATATATATATATATATAAAGTGTATATAAGTCTTTATTTTAAACTATTAAGTTACAATTGTACAAATATATTTTTTAAATATATTTTTATTTTCAACTATTAAGTTACAATTGTACAAATATATTTTTTAAATATATGTTAAATATACATGATTTATTTCACTTTGACCTCATCTTATTTTAATTGGTCTGACTTGGAGATGAATCGGTCCATAAATATTGAATGTTAGATATTCAGGATTTTTTTTGTTTATATTTATGTTCTAAATGTATCTTATTTATATTTTTTAAATTAAAATAATTATTTTAGTAATTATATTTTTAGTAATTATTTTCTAAATTTAATTACTTTTTTATTTAATCACTTCTATACATTTATTGAATTTTTTCAATTATAAAATCATTTACAAACTAAAAACATCTATTTACAATAAAATTATAAAAAAATTATATTTACAATAAAATTATAAAAAAAAATATGTGATGCATATGTTCTCACTAATAAATATCAAAGTGATTAATAGAATAATAAGTTTTTTTTTTTCATTTTTCATTACTAATATTTTAATTGGAAAGGTGCAAAAATTGGTCAAAATTTAATTTTAGTCTTTATATTAAGTATTTATATATTTGGCCAATCTACCTTTAAATAATTGAAGTTCTTAAAATTGACACCAATCATCAGTCTAATTCTTAAGTATAAGTTAAATTATTTCAATTTAACAACCAATCTTAATTTAATATATAATAAGCATTAGTCCAAAAGACTAAATAATTTTTTTTTGTGTGAAGAAGACTAAATTTATTGACTCGTACAAACTTGACTATAGACGAAGCAATTATTACTATTATTATTTTTATTCACAATATCAAGAATTGAATGAACTGATAATATTAATAAAAGAAATAAAATTAATATGCATGTTAATATGGAAGCACAGATTAATTAATTATTAATTAACTAATTAATTGCATTGCTATACTCACAAAATATTATCTATCTGTAGAGAGGAATTAATTAGTCTTGTAGTAATTAACTTATAAGAAAAAGAAGAAAAAAACAAAACAAAAACCTGAAAACCCCACTGTTTCTGGGTTGTTCGAAATTTGAACAAAAAGTTTAATCTATTATACAGAAACAGCATGTGCCATGCGTTGCGTTGAGTTGTATATATATGAATATAAGTAAACAAATTTGAAGGTCAAAATTCTTCAGACACTTTGGATTGTATTGTGTTGGAGCAGAAACGAGACAAAGGGATCCCAATTATTCGTCTTCCTTTGTTCTCTGTCTTCTCCATTTCCCTCTAATGGCTCCAAACAAGCTCAATTCATCGGTAATTTAATTTCTATCTTCGTTAATTTTTCATAATCTTCTTAATTTCAGCTTCAATTATGTTTTTTTCCTTTGTCTTTTAATCTTAATTGTTGGTTGGTTCGCGTCATGAATTGATAGGGTTTTTCTTCGCTGGCAAGTTTGCTCATTAGGATGCTTTGTTTTGTGTTTATTTTGAGGTTTGGAGTTGTGTTCCTGGAATCTGGGAGCCGGGGAATCCTTTACTGTTACAATTGGCTACAATTTTCAAACTATTGCTTTTAAGGAAAATGAAAGTGGGGGTGTCCAAAAATGAGTTAGAGTCAAAATTGGCCTTGATTTCCTTCATTACTTGTAGGATCAGCGTCTAGTGGGATTGCTTGTGTTAACAAAATTTATTGATTGTTAGGTGGGATTAGTTGTAAACCACTACTCTTCATGGCAGTCTGTGCTACCTTTATATCTCTCTGACACTGAGATGTATCTGCCAATATGAATACCTACTGGTCATTTGCATGTTCATGCTTATAATCAAACAAAGCACGACCGAAGTTCACATATATCAGAATTTGTGACAAGTGTATACTTCTTGTTTTTGTGACTTTTGCCTGATTTACTTTATGCAGCAGGGAAAGACTAGCATGTCATGTTCACAGGCTGAGAATGGTTTTGTCAATTCCTTTTCTCTATTTCCTGAGAAAGCAGTGGAAGAGATTCTTCAATCTCCCATCCAGGGATCGGATGACCATCTTATAGAGTTCTCTGAAGCTTTAAGAAGTATGATCGTATTCTGTTCAAATTATTAATATCAACTGCAACAAGACATGATCTTGATGCAAAGATCTTTGTCCTTATTTTGTCTTGAACTCCTTCTAGCTGTTGCAAAGGCTCTCAGGCAAGTTGCTGAAGGGAAAGCTTCTGCTCAAGCTGAGGCTGCTGAATGGAAACGTAAATTTGAGCTGGAGAGGGATCGGAATCTGAAGTTTGAACATACAGGTTCTAATAACTGAATAACTACAAGATGAAGAGTCTTTATTTTTAAATTTTCCATTCTGTTGTGGTTGTTATTGGAAAAGGAAAATAAACTATCTGTTTTTGACTTAACTGTGATCATGCTCTCTTATACTTGTTGATTTATGAACAATTTATTTCTTTTTTGTCAATTCTATTCTCGTATTTCAGTTACTTTCATTGTATGTTACTTTTTATTATCCCTTTTCATACCACTCATCTTATCCAAATTTGCTGTCTCAAGTATTTGTTCTATGCAATGGAATTTCTGTCTTTTACTGATTGGAATTCAAGTTAGGTGTATGTGCTGTTTAGAAGTGATGAAGCGTACTTTTATTTTCTCGAAGAGAGTACTTTTCCGGTTTCATTTTTTGTTCTTGTATGTTTTTACGGTTGAAATCTTTTGCTAAATATGTAGCTTTGTTCATTGCATGTTTTCAGTGTGTGTTCATGGTCATTCAACTGATGAAAATATAATACCCCTATTTTCGTAAAGTTGCAAAAAAGTTAGTTTGATGATCTCAATCTTGACCTCAAGGAAGTAAACAATTAAATATTTTGGATGTTAAGATGTACCTTCTAAGCTTCTGACATCTACGAAGGTCCCACCGGCAATACTGAACGTTTTTTAAGATATGGTGATTGAAGCATTAAAGTGAATGCTAGAATTTTCTATTTTTCCATGTCTTCTATATTTATGTTTCCATGTGGCCTATTTCATTATGTAGTTTCTATCTCTTCAGCTAAGTGGTGTTCTATCTATATCTCAACTTTGGAAGTTTGTAATTTCTGATTGCTGTTTGTTTTTATTGCAGAAAAATCATGTTTTGAGCATCAGGTTGATCTTGATGATATGAGGACAAATAGCCCTGCCAAACAACCTACATCGTGTAATGTAGCTAATGGACAGTCTGGAAAATGTTGTTCGAGGAATGGTATTTGCTCGCATGAGGTTCTTAAGGATGGAACACCCACTTCTGATTCCAAAATAGTCAAAAAGGTATTTTATAATTCCGTGATCGAAACAAATTGGGCTATATGATCAACCCGACACAGTCGGGTGTCCTGTTGATATTTTATATTTTGAAATATTTGTGTCTCAGTGCAAGTGTTTGTCTAGCCTTATATTTTTTTACATTTCTCATGTTCAAACATCCATAAGACTGAACAGATTATGATTCTTCAGAACAGCACAAGCTGTTGAGCCTTTACATTCAAATGACAACTGGGTTAACTATGTTATTACTGGTGTATAATTAGGGAAATTACTACTAAATTTTTTTGTGCACCTTTTTCCATGACATCATGCAAGTACCATCACCACATGTTTTACAAAATTTGTCCTACCAGTAACTAATTCATATCCGAGTAGTTTTCTATTTGTAGTGTGTCAGTTAATCTTAACATTACAAACCCAACCTTAACTAAACAACAAGAAAACCTTGTCTGACTGAGATTCGCTACATATAAATCACACAACGTCTTTTGGCTTTGCTAAAAGTCAGAGCTTCAAGACTACTATCTATCTTTAGATCTCCTTTGACAATTTATTCCAAGCTCCTTTTTCATCTCCTCCTCTGTACAGGACTAAAAATTGTGCCATATACTCTTCTTGCCAGTGCCACTCATGGCCAATTTTGTGCATGTCCAAACCGGCTTAAATCGGTTTTCTATCATCTTTTCCTCAATCAGTGGCTACACCATTCTTTTCTTGTATATAACCACCTGACCTTTCTTGTGTGGCCACACATCCATCTTAATATTCTCATTTATGCTACTTTCACCTTCCTCTTATTTTGTCCCTTTAAAGTCCGACACTTACTATCATATAATATAGTCAGACCTATAGCAATGCAAAAGCAGCTTGCCATTGAGTTCAGTCGGGACTTTGTGATCACAGTAACCCTTGATGCTGATAGAACATAAATTTAAATATCAGAATATCAGAGAATGTATGTGGAATTTTTATTATTGTTTAAATACTATATTCCAATCATTCAACAATAACAGAATTAGTAAATAAGTCCCAACATAAAAGCTGCACTGTAAGGAATGGAGGGATGCTAGAAGGACTTGCAGTCGTAATTTCATTCCTGCCATTGCACCTGAGAAGGAAGGGAATACTCAGAAAGGGTTTGAGAAACAGAGAGAAATCTGAGAGGAGAGAGAATTACCACAATTTGCCTACCTAACAAAATCTTGTACCGTGATATTTGGTATTCTCTTTCTGTTACTCTTCCTTGGCTCCACAATTTTCGAATTGGTTGCCACTTGTCCTCCCTTTGTAACTAATTTGGGATTTGTCTTTTTGTGCATAGACCTTCCATGTCATCAGTCTTGTTTTTCTTCCTTCAGATGCCTCTTTCTCTATTTTATGCATCCCACAAGTATCTTGCGATTGACATCCTCATTAATTTCTACATGATTTTGTATTATTTATTCCATATATTTAAACTTAAAAGTCTGTGCTAAGGCACCTTCTTCTATTTTTACTTACAAATAATATTCTTTTATCTCCTACTAAATTTGCAATTCATAAGCTTCGCTTAGTTGCTGCTTAAGCTAATTAGTCTTAATTTATTTCTTTATTCTGAGCAGGCTTCATTTAAACTTTCATGGTTCTGCAAAGATGATCAAAGTGACCAGTACAAACATGACATTGTCTCTTTTGAAAGAGGAAATATAACCACTGCTCAGCGCAGTAGTAAGCAGGTGTTTCTTGTTGTGGGCGATTTGATTTTATTGCTCTTGTGACCGATAATCTTGTCTCCTTTTTTCTAAACTTTGTTGTAATGCTAATTGTAAATTTACAATGGCTATACTTGTATATTGTCTAATTCAGAAGTTTATTTATTTCAGATCTCTTTGAAGTGGCAATCATGCCCACAGACAGTGCTCATATTGACCAAACCAAACTCAGTTTCAGTTCAAATTCTGTGTTCTGAAATGGTTAGGTATGAACTCTAATATATTGTTTGTTTTAACGTTTGGTTCTCCCAAAGTTGGGTTTTCCTTAATACAATACTGATTTTAGATTGAAACTCTTCATGAAAGTAAGGATTATGCTGATATGGAAATTAATTTTGATCATAGATCTCAACTCATTTTACATTTTTATACAAAACTTGATACATTTGATGGTGTCTGTCATTCATATTTATGCACATGAAAATGTGATAGTCTTAACTTTCAATCATAATGGATGGTTAAGATTCCATTCTCTCACTAGATTCGTGCAAAATATAAGTTAGCCTAACTTTTCAATTCATTTTTGTGAGTTTGATGTGACTAAGTGAAGATTGTTTATTTTCAAGTTTAACTCCAATTCTCATTATGTAGTATTATTTACATCTATCCTGTACCTTTTTAGCCTTCGATGTATTTGTCTTTGGTTCAAGTGAATAACCAGTTATACAGAACGGAAACTTTATTTTGATTTTAGCATTTCAGCTCATGGCAAACCTTCATTTAAATCTACTGTGTGCTTCTTTTTTATCATTCCCAGATGGTTGAGGCAACAAAAGAATCTACACATCTATGTAGAACCACGTGTCAGGGTTGAGCTTTTGGCAGAATCATCATACTTTAACTTTGTAGAAACCTGGAATGATGGTAAGCAATTAAATTCATAAAAGGACAGTTTTCACTTAATCGCCTTCACAAAATTTTCTGGCTTGTACACCAAGGTGTGTGTGTGTGTTCATACAATATATCCTTTATTATTATTTTCATAAACTATTTTGCATACTTTATTTTTCTGAAAATTATAATTATTTGAACAATGACATTTTTTTGTAGACGAGGAAGTTTTGAGGCTGCACACTAAGGTTGACCTCGTGGTAACTCTTGGTGGAGATGGTACTGTTCTATGGGTACGTGAGATCAATTTAAATTAATTTGCCATTGTATAAAAGCAGCACAGATTTCTAATACACATTCAAGCTATTAATTTGCTTTATTTTGTCTCGGGAAAAAACTATTTCTGATCCAAATCTAGAAAGGTTCACTTTTCAAAGTGAAACCTGTCAACTTTGTCACATAAAATATGATTAGAAGCCAGAAATTATTTGCCTAAAATTTAACCAACAGGCATTGTGAACCAAAGAAACTCTTGGATTTCCAGTATTTTATCCATATTACTAATGTTGAAGTTTAAGCACTTCTTCAGTTGCTGATTTTTTAGTTTATTATTATTAGTAGTAATAGTATATATTTCTTGATGGTTTATTTTTGTGAATGATTCTATGCATCGAGACAGTTTCGAGGGAAAGATATCATGTTGAGGTAAATCTGAATAGGTATTTACATAGTGTACTAAATCACTAAAAAACTTTTTCATCCTAAGAGTATAAATTTCATTTAATTAATTACTGATCTTGGATTTGCGTAACTTTTCCTTTTGGATTGAGTTTTCTAAGAATATGATGACTGTTACACTCAGGATGGGGTATCTTTAGTACTATTAATCTCTGGCAATGGATTATTCATTCTTAAAGAGTTTAGTAAATAGATATGATACTTGGTTTTACTTTACCTGTCATATTATTTGTTGTATATTGGTTTGCTTAGGGACATTGATTAATAATGATCATGTACTAAATGTGCAGGCAGCATCTATGTTCAAAGGGCCAGTGCCTCCCATTGTCCCTTTTTCTTTAGGGTCTCTTGGCTTTATGACCCCTTTCTGTATCCTGCAACTTTTATTTACATATATTATTTAGAAGATAGATCAAGATACTAACAGAGTAACTTATTTTGTCCCTCCGGACCTTTTTATTATAGTATCTGTTTTCATTTCTAATTGGAAACTGGACTTAACCATCCTTCAGATAGTGAACATTACAAAGAATGCCTTGAATCAATTTTAAAGGGCCCCATTAGTATCACATTACGGCATCGTTTACAATGTCATGTTATACGAGAAGCAGCTAAAAATGAATATGAAACTGAAGAACCTATGCTTGTTCTAAATGAGGTTACAATTGATCGTGGAATATCTTCTTTCCTCACAAATTTGGAATGCTACTGTGACGACTCCTTTGTCACGTGTGTGCAAGGGGATGGATTAATCCTATCCACTACATCTGGCAGTACAGCATATTCTTTAGCAGCTGGAGGATCAATGGTTCATCCACAGGTACTTTGATGAATAGCTTCTTATTCGTATGGCTTGACTGCATAGTTTAATTTTTTTTTTCTTCTCTGGTAGTGTTTCATCTCGATCGATAAAGATAATATTTTACAATGGAAATTTTGGTCAATCCTTCTCATAAATTAAAGTTTTTTCTCGGCCTTAAAATAGACAATGAATGTAAAATATTTACGACAAATGTTATTAAGGTTGAAGCCATAGATTTTCTGCTTCCTTTGTGATACATGGTATGGTGATTATCCAAAAGAAATAAATCCTTGTGATTTTAGTGGGACTTGACTGTGAAATGAATTTTACAATAGTACCTTTGATTTGCTCAAGCTTTTAGGGGAGCTCAGTGCAATGAATTTCAGTTTTGGGAGGGAATTATGTAGTGCCAGTATGCCACTTGTTTCAGAGGAAATTATTGAAGGTTGTTATAGTCTCCCGAATATTTCTAGAATTGTTAACTGAGGGAAAAATAAGCAATTTGGAAGAAACAGTTGTAGATAAATGAACACTGTGTTTTACTTGGACTACCTTCCAATCGACTCTTCCCATGGTGTGAAAAATGTAAATTTGAAAATTGGGAGAATAAAATTGAATTTGAAAATAAGCAAACTTTATTTGATTGATTTTCTATTTTTCTGAATTAAGTGTCTCAAACAAGTCAAAACTAGAGAATGAAAGTAGAATTCCTTTGTGAACCAATTGCATTTAAATAACATCTACTAAATGCCAGTTCACTAAAAAGGTATCTTCAATGTCTCGGAATGAAATCAGCTATATTTGTTGAACTGCCATAGAAATCTACTCTGTTTGAAGTCACATTCACATTAATCTTACTGTTCCAATGACATCATCACGAAGCTAATCGATTTATTTCATTTTAAGATTAACTATGTTTTTGGTCACCAAGTGATTTGATTTTTGTCTATCTCAAACTTTGATCCTGTTAGGACTTCATCCTTAATAAATGCATGGACGCAGTTCTCCTGACCCAACCCAACGGTGTTAACTGTTAATCATGCTAACCTTTTAAAACGTTGACTGAAGAGGAACTTGCGGATTGCTTTTAATATATGGTTTGTCGTTTGTCATGTCAGAAAACAGTTAACGCTGTTAGACGAAAAGAATTTCATCCATACATTTAGGGACCTAACAGGATCAGATAGGAACAAAAGTCAAAATTGTGTCATAATTTAAGGACGAAAAACATAGTTAAACCTTCAATTTACTTGTCTAGAACTAAATATAAATATAATCATTCTCCACCTCCATCTGAAACTGAGTCTTGAATTGCAGGTTCCAGGTATTTTATTCACCCCAATATGCCCACACTCTCTATCTTTTAGGCCAATGATATTTCCAGAGCATGTGACTTTGAGGGTGCAAGTACCATTCAACAGCAGAAGCCCTGCATGGGCATCATTTGATGGAAAAGACAGGAAGCAATTAGCACCTGGAGATGCACTGGTTTGTAGCATGGCTCCATGGCCTGTTCCTACGGCTTGTTTGGATGATTCTACAAATGATTTCTTGCGCAGCATTCATGAAGGTCTCCATTGGAATTTGAGAAAAACACAATCATTTGATGGCCCTAGAGAAACATGACATAATCTCTTTATCCATCTTTCTTAGTGAACCTGTAGAGAGCATTGTAGTTGGAAACTGGCTAGTTTCTTCATCAGCAATATCTAGAAGCAACTTCAATTTTAGTTCCTTTTCTATAGTTATATATAGTTATAGTTTAGAGTAAATTATTCCCCTCTTACACCTTATCCTCTCTTATTTTATGATGTATGTATACTCACTCCCCTTGAGAAAGAGATGAATATGGATTATTCTTCAGTTCATTTAAATACGAATAAACCTTTTAGTAATAGCTGATGGATATTTTGCCAAAGTATTTTTCAATGATGGTTTTTATTTGCCACCACTTTTAGTAGGAAGAGAAATTGGGTAGACAGAAATTAAAAAAAAAAATGAAAGAAAATTGGTGACGTATAAAATGTAAATTAAAGGAATTTGGTTGAAAAATTAGAAGAAAAAAGAGAGGAAAGATGGATATAACCAGATGAAAATTAAAGTCGAAAAATACATCTGAGAATTACTCTATTTTCATTAACTTTTACTTTCATTTTACCAAATAATTAAATATTATTTTCATCACTCTTATTTTCGTTATTTTACCTTATCTTTTTCATCCAACTAACTTCTTAGTTTTTTGAAAGGCACAAAATTGATTTTAAGTCTGTATAACAATGAGTGAATAAATATAAAAACTTATCTCCGAACCCTTAAAATGTTCAAAATTAGTCAACAATTAAATGAAAGGATACTATAATTAAATAAATTAATATATTAGATAAAAATATATACTATAAAAACGTTTTAAATGTTATTTTTTCGCAATACATTTTCGAAATCAATATATCACTTCTGTACTAAAATGCAATTACCAAAATATACTTTTGTGACTGATAAAAGTGAAATAAAATGAGGAAGAGGGAGACAGCATATAGCAGCTATAATAAAGTGTTTATGAATTCTCAATGGACATTCACAGAGAAGAAGAAAAATATAGTTTTTTTTTAGTTAAATAAATTTAAATATTTTTACTTTTGAAAAAGCAAACGATATAATTATATTTTTAATTTGTGGTAGACAAAGTTAATTTTAATTTATTAAAAAAGTTCAATTTAATTTTCTTTTTTTAGTGAATATTTATTAAGCAATAGATGAAAATAGAACATTAAGTGGAGCTTTTTAAGACTACTCTAAATATCCACTTATAGAAACTCGTACATATAATTTAAAATTAGAAAATACATTGATTTAAACAAAAAATACAAACATTTTAGGCTATTTCGGAGATATATAATAACTCTAAAAAGTGACTTTCAAAAAATGTGGCCAAGTGTTCATTCTTACAGCCACTAGATGAGAATAAATACTTTTGTGAATCTGCTCCTCTTTATATTAGCACTCACTTTTTATTATTCTTACAAAACAAACACGCCTTATTTATTTATAATTCTATACACTTCCTTAATCACAGGCTTAAGTGTATTTGATTTTTGGTCCTATGCTATGTTTAACATGAACCTTTTTTAATGTTTTTTTTTTGTCTTAAACTTAATCTTTCAATTTTTAATTGTAACAATCAAGTTTCCTTTTAATTCATATTTCTACATCTCAAACTTTAAAGTCTAAAATCATCTTTTTCCCCATTTCAAAATATTTATAACCTAAATTCTTTAAACTCTTTCAAAGGATTTTTCATCCAAAATTTACCTATTAAGATACATATTTTTCTTGAGATAAAAAAAAAATTCCATTCCTCTCATATTTGAAACACTAACCCCTCCATTTTAAAAAAAAAAGCACCAAATTTACACTAATGGAACTTTTTAACATCTTATAATAAATATTTAAAGTTAACAAATAGGGTCACCAAATTTATTCTTGTTTGGACCATTGGAATCTGCAATCACTTTTCCTTTTTGGAGGTACGTATTACCTTTTCAAGACAAATAGACAAAGCTAAAACTCTCTTTACCAGAAAAAGCCTTTTTTTACTATATTTTATAAATTTTGCTTGGATAATGATGTTTTTGTTTTGTCATCTCTGTAAAATTTTCAATTGTTTGAGTTTTTATCCCAACTTTAAAAGTTTCCATTTTTGTTTATATTTCTGCATATTCTAAACAGGGAAATTCTAAATTTCCTAACTCTCATCTTATTCATCCTATTTTTGGAACCCGTACATGTCTAGACAAACTCATAAGGACAGAAAAAAAAAATACTGTCTAAAAAAAGCAAAAACAAAGCATGGACAATGTTACAAAGATAAAAAAATCAAAAAATCCATGAATTCATTTTATTTATTCTCTTTAATTACATCATATATGTTTCATTATCTATCTGTAAATTGATATTTTGTTAAAGTTGTAACAAAAAACAATAACAATAAGTATTATCATAGAAAGGGTTTGTCATGAAATGATCCAAATCCATGAACAAGACAAATTAGTCAGAAAAAAAAAATTCATCTAAAGAGAAGGTATAGCTGTGATGATTCTACCAAATAAATATACAAAGAATTAATCAAAATGTATGCTAAGTTTGAAATGATAGAGGATTCTTGTGTTAGCATAAAAAAAATACTTGTTTTGTATCTTGCAATCACAAGATTTTCAACTTTCATCAACTGTCAAATCAAGTTCTCATAACAAAACTAAATTATTTCAAATCCTCATCACATTATTGAATGAGGACACACTTGTACAAAGAAGAATACGCAGAAAGTGCTCAGTGATGAGCATGTAAAAATAGAGAACGAAAACCTATTGAGATAACAACCCTACAACCAAACCTCTGCAGAAAAAGAAACATGTTTCTGATGTTTACTACTGAAGCAAATGAACATCTAGAGAAAAACCTAACGAAAGATCCAAGTCATGTAATCTTGGTCTTGAGCCTATTGAACACCTATCCAACGAGCATAATCCACCCACCTGTCAAGGAAAATCACAGATCACACACAGCATGAATCAGTGGCAACAAGCAAAAACTCTTCCAAAAAGTAATCAGAAAAGGCATGAGATTTCTTACAATAGTGAACCCAAATACGTGTTGCCAGTTCGCACAGCAAAACATAGTGCACTAAGAATTAGCTTGTGCTGGTGCAGCATAGGTTCCAAAAGCCTCTGCTCAATAATTCCAGCAACTACTTGATACCTGGCAGCAAAATCAGATTCTTAGTAATCGTTTTAAAGAACAGTTGATATTCAATTACTGCAGAAGAATGAAGTGGTGAGAGAGAGCATATTCTTATTGCAATGAAGGAAACACTGATGATAACAGACTTTTATACGGCAAAGAGAACAGTTTACAAAAGTGAACTTTCTTTAGAAAATCATGCAGCATAAATTGTGCAAATACCACTTAGAATCATCTGCATTTTGTAACTTTTTCAGTAGCTTTACTAGTCTATTGGATGTTGATTATCATAGTAAAGAAACATTTAAAATACGACCAGAGAATAGGACTCATCATGATATATTGACATGCTTGACCACAATGAGTTAACATTATGAACAATGACAAGCAACTGATGTAAACTATTTAACTATGGTTAGGTAGCCCTCACATTATAGTAATATAGATGACAATGATTCCTTTAGTGGTAATTATTTATAGAAAAAGTAGAGAAATAACTTTTCTAAATCTTGTTATAACAATTAGTGGAACAATACAGATGAATAAAGGCAAGAGCAAGTTCGAAACAAAAGCCACAGCATTCTTTTTTACCTGAGGTTGCTAGAAATAGACATATAGACACCATAGGCAGCACTGGTAGACAATATGGGAACATTTTCAATTTCCCCTTCAGAAGATTTTTCAACTGCTTTCTTTGCATTGATTAAGGCATTAGTCATAGCAGTACCAACCTGAAGAAATACAAAATAGAGTACATATGTTAGGATCTGAAGTCAATTGATTCCGGTCACATGTAGAACATTCAAGTCAAAACCAATTGGCAGGATTATTTATTAAAAGAGAAGGTTGTATTGTAATACACAAAATGAATCCATGGAAAATATTAATGCAGTGCTAGCTCTAACTAGGATCATGCTCATTACTCAGAGGAAAAAACATTTAAGACTAAACTCTTTCTCCAACTCTCAAGTAGTCAAGTTTTGTAGAAGGTAAATGAGAAGACTGCATCAGTCAAATCAGTTGCCAAAACTTGAAAGGAAGAGAGGATCAAGCAATGCAAAATCTTTATAAACAGAAACTTCTCAAACCACAAAAAGCACAGGAAAAATTTCCAGGGAAGACAAGAACTACTAACCAGTGATGAAGCAGTACCAACAGCAAAAAGCTTAGACCCATTACGCTGTGCAAGTAAACCACATTACATACAGAAATTAGTCCCGGGAAACGAAAGGAGCAAACTTGGATTCAAATTGCAAGATAAATAACACAGAAGTTACCAAATTGAAGCACATACCACAATCGCACCAATCCTCTGTATCAATGAATATGATGTCCCAGAGAGAGCAACCTGTTGAAGGAAAACAGGAACACACGAGATGAGATACACAAACACAAACTTTTGATAGCAAAACCATGAAAGTAATCAAACCCTATTGGATATATTAACAAAAACCTGAAAAGCATTATCAGGGCAGCCGTGGAAAAACTTAGCAATAGGCCCTGCAGTGCCTGCGAGTGGTGGTCTAAGCGCAACAGTGGGCGCAGGAAGATAAACCAGCATGAAATCTGCAATGATGGCCATCACCTAACAACAAAAAACAACACATGCAAAAAGGGATGTCACTCAAACCAACATTTCAATCCACATTTCACACAAACCAACACAAGATTCAATCTTGAATGTCGAATGTGTTTACAACACGAGAATCAACTGAGAAAGAAAAAGAAAAAAAAAAAAAACAGTACCACATCGGCGAATACGATTTCGAGCTCGTTGAAAAAGTTCTCTCTTCTCCGATCGTACTCAGCAGCAGTCTAAACAAACACACCACAACGCGAAGCTATACAAATTGATGTTGAAAGTGAGAGTAGAGAGAAGAGAAAGAGGGAAAAGAGAAACCTTGGTGAAGACGCCAACGCCGCATTCCATGGCGACTTTCGCGAGAAACAGATCATCGGCGAGGAGACGCTCTCTGAAGCCGGGGAACTGAAGCAGCCATCGGAAGAACGCGGATTTCTCCAGCTCCAAAAACCGCGTCACCACCGCCGCCGGAATCTTTCCCTCCTTAATCGCCGTCGCCAAATCCGCCGGCACGCTGTCCAACGCCCTCCCCGCCTCCACCACCACCATTAAAGCCTCGTTCTTTCCCTCACTGCTGTGTTCCTCGTCACCACCGCCGCCACCATGACCCCCGTGTCCGTGACCACCACCATGCCCACCACCGTTTCCTCCGAAGGATCCGCCGACAGAAGCTCCTATTGTGGAGCACAGAGGGAAAAAGCGATCCGCGCGGCGGCGCGGGAAGCGGACGGTGAAGGAGGAAGAAAGGGTAAGTGAAGGAAGGGCTTTTGAAGAAGAAAATGAAGATGAAGAGGAAGTAGGCGCAGTGAAGAAGGAGAAAGCGATCGCCATTGTTACTGGTTCAGTTCTCTTCACTCCTTCTTCTTCTTTTTTTCTTCCTCTCCGAAGAAACAGACACAGAGGTATGAGTGATAAATACTAGGTATGTGTTGCTGTTGATGTTTTTGGCTCTGCAGTGACAAAATTTAATATTCAGACAAAATTTTGGCTTCTCCCTTTGCACTTGAAGAAGGCGATGGGCGTTACTTCTTAGGTTTTTTTTGTTCCCATTACACCATCATTATTTTTATTTTTATTTTTTCTAAATTTCATCATTCCGAAAATTATTTTTACCTTTTTTAGATTTATTAATTTTTTATAATATTTTCTTTGGTAAAAATATTTTTACTAGGTCCTCTTATCACCATCCCAAACCTAACAACTTTCCTTTTTATAACTTTTTTTTATTTTATTTTTATTTTTTCATAAAGTTTACCAACCACTAACCAATAAACAGTATCTTTCTCATTCATTTGTCGATCCTCCATTAAAATATTGCCACCTTCAGCATAAAGACATCTCCTTTTTCATATTTTTCATAGTTAAATATTTTTTTTTAACTTTTTTGTTTAATGTCAAATGAAAAATGAGATGTAAAAGTATGTTTTTTTTTATTTGCTTTGAGCTTTGAGTCTTAGCTCGTCTAGTTAACTAAGTTTTAAGCATTTAATGACTTTTTTTAAATCAAGTTTAAATTTCAGAAAATATTTATTTATATTTTATTGTCTTGATTGATTTGAAATGTTCTAAATGTTGTAATATATGTTTCAATTACCGTGATATATAAGAAAAAAAAAGTAAAACTTACTTAAATGATTAAGAGATTTAATTTGTTAAGTGTCTAATGTAAAAATATCAAGATTTAATTAAGTTTCATTTTTTTTAGTAAATTTAAGGATTTTTTTAATTGAGTTTTAAATAACTTTTTTATATTTAGTTTTCAAAATTTTCATATTTTTTAATTAAATATTTATCATTTAATTTTTCTATTATATAGTTGAAAGGGCAGTTATTTTATCTTGACTACTTTTTTTTTTACTTATTAAAAAATGTGAATAACATTAAAAACACGCCGCTTAACTAATTGAAAACGGACCCTAAAGAATATAAGTAAGATAACAACTCAGTTAACGGAAAGATTAATCAATAGAAACTCAATAAAAAAATAAAATAACTATTCAACGGACAAAAAAATTAATAATGTGTTAAAATTAATTAAATTAAATATTAAATACTTAAAATAAAAGTAATTTATATGAGCTTTTATATCTTTTTTATAGTGTAATTATGATCGAGATTTCTTAACCATTTGTGAAAACTGATTATTGTGAAAAAAATTAAATATTGCTGGTTTATTAAATGATTGATCTATATTCTCAAACTATTCGATAAATTATAAAATGAATAATGCATCGTTGGCTTTTGCATGATGTTAAAAATTATTCTTTTTTCTCACTCTGTTCACACAACTTTTTCTGGTCACTGAATCACTGATCACAATCCTAGAATTTATTCACATCTTTAATTAAGTTAAATTAGTTTTTAAATACATAATTTAAAAAAAATAATGTTCTAACGAGCACATGATGAAAAACTAAAAACCATTTTTTATGAAAGATATAATTATAAAATTAGTAACAAAATCACTCGTTATATACCATTATTCCCACTTATTTTGTTAGAAAAAAAAATATTCTTAATTAGTCAATTATAAAATGGAACGCATCATTGACTTTAGCATAATCTTAGGCATTATTCTTTTACATGTATTCACTACGTGTGTGGTTCGGTTTAGATTGAATACGAAATAAAAGAAAAAAAAAATCATATTACTTTGAGTCAATTTGAAAATGATATTTAATTTGAAAATGTTATTGAATTTAATCAAATTGGAACCGATTTTAATGACTGGAATTTAGGGTTATTTTGAACTTATTTTTATTTTTGTTTGTTTGTTATGGGTGGGTCAATGGACCCTCTTTTTTAGCAAATAAACACGAATTGAATGAAAATCAAATGCATAATAAATACTTTTTTTTGGTGTATTGTGAATTGAAAGAATTATACTGTCCATTATTTAGAAGTTGTTTCAAGTATCCGTTACAAAAACCAATTGGCTATTTTTTAATAAAAAATTAATAGACTTATTATAAATGACAGATATATAATTAAAATGCTTTATTTTTTTTTTCTTCACTCCCCTTCATTTTTTTATTTTTATTTTTATTCATCATACTCTAATTTTTTTCTACTTCTTCTCCTTTTCAATCATCCCTAATTAGTTTATAACAGATATTTCTTCAAATTTAACACAAAAATTATTATTCATTTTATCGATAAAATTATCAACAGATTTTATAAAAAAATCAGTTATAACTTATTTATCAATGAATTCTCAAAATATATAGTTACAAATAAATTAAAAAGAAATTCCTTATCGATAAATTTTAAAATTGTCAAAATCCAAAAAAAAACTTTAATGTCAATTTTATCCCGTGATAATAAATTTTAGTTACAAATAGATTTTACGATAAATACTTTTGTTGGTAATAAAAATTTTAGTTTACCAACATAATTCATTACAGAAATTTTTTATTGATAATTAAAATTTTAAAATCTATCCATAAAGTTGTTGATAAATTATACTTTAACACTTTTTCATATTGATAATTTAATACTTTTTTATAGTGTAAGAGAGTTAATATTTAGAACATTATCCAAATATTGATCAAGAAACCAAACTCACTTCTTTCCTTAATTAACCAACCCGCAAATTAAAAGTTGAACTAGTTGAAATATTTGCTCATCGATAAAGATAAAAATTCCATAACATATACAAATAAACTTAAAAAAAAAAAAAAGTTGTTTTATATATGTTATATTCTAGGAAATAGGATTTGTAATCTAAGATTAAAATGAAGGTAAGGTAGAATAAACCACGCATTCATGATTCGACCAGAATGGGTTCACATTTGAGAAATATGGTGTCATCATTATAGTGGAATCAGATAGATTTTGGTGTTACTTTGTTTCAGCGGAATATTCAACATTTTCTCGAAGGAATCTTCAACGATTAAACATATGTATTCTAATTTTCAAACATAAACTTTTATCAAATTGTTACTAACGTTTCGTATTGTCTTTTATTCTTAAAACATGTACGTTTTATTACATTCCACATATATTAATTTAATACCACTTAAAGAAACAAACTAACTTCAAAACCATATTCTCACATTTTCCTCTTACTCAGTGGCAGATTTTGATTAAAATTATTAGAGGAGTAGAATAATATATTTTGAGATTATTATATTTTTTTATTAGTATAATGTTTTAAAAAATTGGCTTCTCAACTAAACAATTTGATTATTAGTATAATGTTTTAAGATATATGAAGAAATATAATTTATCTTGTTTTTATCGATAGTTTCTTTTTTTTATCACTTTTTAATCATAAATTTATTCTTTTATTTTTTATAAATATACTTTTTTATACATAATATTAAAAAGAATTATCATAATTTAATAAAAAATTGAGGCACATAATTATTAAAAAAATATTATAGTTAAGTCACAATTAAAAATCGATTATGAAAAAATACAATACATTTATTTTCTATATTCACAAAAAATAATAGACAAAAAGCTAATGAAATAAAAAATAATGTTTTCGTTATCAAGTGAAACCAGAGACAAGAAAGGAAGAGGATAAATGAGAAATAAAAACAAAAATAATGACTGTGTCTAATTTTTCTTTTTTTTTTTAAACGAAAAGAAAATATGAGAGTGAGAGATTAATACAATTTGTGAAAAAACTAAAAAGACAAGAAGAAGGAAAATAAAAATTATCTTAATAAATATTTGGTTTAAGTACTTTTATTATTTATGTTTCCGCTTAGAAATGTTAAGTTGGTCCTCCAATTTTTGTAGTCTCAATTTGGTTCAGATTTTTTAAAAAATTAATCTAATTTGGTCTTTTACTTAAATGTCTTGAAACGGGTCAATGATTATTTCATTAAAATTAAAACTCTTAATATGGATGATTTGCTTTGTTGATATGATTAATATAATTTTAATGTCAATTTTTTTGACAAAAACAAGATTAAAAGAGAAATTAAACCTAAATATTTTTATTTTTTATTATTTATTAACATTAAATATTGTGCTTTATAAAAGAAATAGAAAAATATACAATTTAATTTTCATCAATTTCTAAAATATATTACCTATAATTTAAAAAATCCAATAATTTTTTAATATATATATATATAAATTCAAAATTTTAGAGGGTCCATGGCCCATTCCTACCCTCATACTTTCAATCTTTTTAATTTTAGAATTTGATTTCTTGCTGAGTTTTCTTATAATGTCATATGCTCAACTTTAAAAACATATTATTTTAATATTTTAAAGATAATTTTAATATATTTTAAAATTTTAAAATTAATATTTTGAATGTACAACAGATAAACAATATAAAAAGAAACCATTAAAAAATCCAAACTCATTAATTTTTTATTTTTTAGTCTAATTTCTATACACTCACAGTAACAAGTTTTATGATACAAACTAATAACAAATTAGTGGTGGTTCATAAAAACACTGTTGATATCAACTTTTAACATAATTATGGTAAAATTAACAGTATATTATACCTAACAATTTACAAACACAAATTATTATATAATTAATGGTATAATCATTAACTATTTCACTCTTAATTTTTATAATTAGAAATTAAAGTTTGACTTGGAATGTCATCGAATTTGGGTACAACGAGCTCAAGCATTTCTCAGTGGGTCATGATATTCAAACCCTTCGGGTGGAAGAACTTATGTTCATGAATGAATGGACCACTTATTTTTGTCCTTTTTCCTAAATGGAAACGTGTTTTGTTTATTTATTTATTTATTCATCTGTGTAACCATTTTTTCACAATTTTTTCTTGTAATTAAATAAAATAAATAAATCCTTAATCGAAAATATATTTCTTTATTTTCTACTTTATTTGAAATAAGTCACCCTTGTAGCAGTTTATGATTAGAAGATAATTTGTTTCATTATCAATAAATTATAACAGAAACAATTAACAAGTCTGTCTTAAAATATTGATTATTATATAATACTTTTACTTTTCTGTGAATGGATGATCATTCCTTTATAGTATTTAACAGATTTATTATATACAAATAACTCGAAAATGTCTGAATTTAAAAACGTTTAAATTTAATTTTTTTAATCAAAATTTATTAACACATTTCAAACATATTTTATAATAATATTTAATTTAATGTTATAACAAAAGTACGACATAAACAATTCAATAACAATTATAAAATATTTTTAAAAAATTAAATAAATGTAATAAAATTTGATTAAAATATTAAATTTATATAATTTTAAAATTATAGAACTAAATTAAACTAAACTTAAAGTAGAAGAATTAATTTCAAATAAAAGTAAAAACCAAAAACATAATTAATCATATTAACAAAACATGTATATCTTGTATTTTTTAGTTTATTCACAAAATTATTAGAATTTATAAATGAAATATTTTTGTACGTTAATTTTTTTTATTGATTGCCAATATATATCTTTCTTCAAAACACGCGTCAATATAATTTTGTTAAGATTTTAATTCCAACGACCAAATAAAGTTTTTGTTTTTCTTAAAACATATTTAACACTGTTTTTTTGTCGTTTGTCCGAAAATCTAGTAACTGTAAGCCATGCTAAATGGTTTCTAATTGCTGACCTGCTGCGAGGTGGTTGTCCAACACTTGTTGAAGATGGTGGGCCATGTCCGGTGGATGAGCCTCCAATCTAGGGCGCTCCGGCAGAACCCACCGCCCATCGCCGCCTCTCACCATCCCCTTGTTCTCGTCCTCCCGCCAGTGCGGCGGAACGCCGTACTCACTCCGGAGAAAGTCACAGCTCTTGTTCACAAGCGCTATGTCACGCTTCGACGCCAAACAGAACCTCTTCCCCTTCCCATGGAACCCATCAAGCAGGTGCAGGTGCACCTCCAAGTTGTGCGCACTCACCAGATCCACCTTCCCCTTCGCAAACGGACTCTCTCTGTGATCCAACGCAATCTCCGTCCCCACGTGCGCATAGCTCCACGGAAACGACAGCGTATCCTCTATGTACTTCTGAAACCGAAACTTCTCGTTCGTTATTATCCCCGGCACCGTGGGTACCACATCGTGCACGTTCACCACTCTCAGCACCTTCACCCCGAGCTCCTCGCACCGCTCCTTGAACTTCAAGTTCCCAACCCTAGGCCCCGCGAACGAAAACACCGTCACCGGAACCTCAACACCTTCACCACCGTCGCCGCCGCCAACGCCGCCAACCACGTTTAACCTAACCTCGGCTATGTCGTACGCGCTCAGAACGGCCAGGGCGGCGCCGAGGCTGTGCCCGGTGACGGTGATGCTTATCTCTTCGTCTTTGTAGTAGTTGAGAAGACGTTTAACCTCTGAGAGTACTTGTTCGCGAGCGGAGAAAGAGCAGTAGGTGCAGGAATGTTCTTTCTTGGTGTACAAGTCGTGGAATCCAGATTCTACCTTGATGGTTGGGTCTCTGGAGAAGAAAGCGGGGCGGAGAATGTCTTTGAGGTCGTGGATCCATTCGACGTAGGTGACTGTTCCTCGCCATGCAATGAGGATGTCGCGGCGGCCGAGGTGTTTGATGTGTTCCTTGTCGGTGCTGACGGCGACGTAGCCCATCCAGTTGGCGTGGGGGCTCCAGACGGCGGCGAGGTTGGAGTGCTGGAAGAAGTTGGGGAGGTTGATGTTGGAGGTGGCGTAGAGGTAGCGGGTGATGGTGTAGCCGGAGTGGGGGATGTTGAGTTGGTGGAAGAAGTGTGAGGGATGGTACTTGCATGTTCCGCAGTACTTGGAGTGAGGGTCGAAGTCGAAGGAGTCGTAGCATGCTTGTGCGAGTTCTCCATACCGGATTATTTCTCGCCGGAGGAGAGGGTTCATGCTTGGCTCTGTCAACCCTTTCCAATCCTTCATGCCTTGGATTTCCCTCCACACTTCGCTCAAGGGGGTGTCAGAATCAAACTCAAACGTTTGTTGTTCTTGTTCTTGTTCTTGGTCGAGTTCTTCTTGGTGGAGTTTTGGGGTTAGGTTTGAGGTGGAAGAGCATTTGAGGATGAGTGAGGGTTTGGTTTTGGAAGAGAATGCGAGGGTTGTGGTTGATGTGTTGTTGAAGGTGGTGGTGTGCGGTGTTGATAGGGGAGGAGATGATGGGAGGTGGTTGAGGAGCAGAAGAGAAGCCATGAAGATGAAGTTTTGCAATAAAAGAGCAATGATGATGAGGAAGAAATGAATGGGGTGAAATGGGTGTGGTGGTATAGGTTATGGTGGGAAGAAAATAAAAAAACATTTTGTGAATGAAACACGTTCCTTGTACAATATTGTTCCACTTACGTATGCTCCATTATACAAAGTTGTGGTCTCGACCACTCTCCCACCGGTTGGACCATGATGACAATCACTTCAGGTATAGTGCATGCGTTAAATATTTTAAAGACTTAGAGTTTCTGGACATTATCGTTTTTTTTTTAATATGTTTTTGTCTGTTAAAGTCGAAGTCGAAGTGAAATTTAAAATTACTCCTTTTTTTCTTAAGTCAGCAATTTAATCTTTCATTATTAAAAATGTGTGAATTTAATTTTTTTAATTAAATTTTGTTAATATGACATTTCAAGCGTATTTTATGATAATATTTGAATTATTTATACCGTTTGACATATATCTCGTTTCAATATTAACTCAAATATTATCATAAAATATGTTTAAAATGTCAAATAAATTTAACAAAATTTGGTAAGAAAGATTAAATCCACGCATCTTTAAAATAAATGACTAAATTGGTATAAAATTTTCAAAAAAGACTAATTTCAAAATTAACTGAAATTTGAGGGACAAAAAACATATTTAATTTTTTTTTTTTAAACGTGGGTTAGTTTTAGGCTTAAATTAAAAAAAAAAAATAGAGTTGGTTGACAATTAGATTACAGAAGTAATGCCGAGTACTTCTAAGGTGAAGTTCTGAAAATTTGTAGAAAGAAAAAGTCTTGATGTATTATGACAATTTCAGTGTAAGAATCATTCTTATTTTTAACCGACTTCAGTTATTTTATTTAAAATTGAACACTGAAATCGTGGTATACATGACGACTTTGACTCTTTGAAAAAATTTTGAAAAATTATAGAGAAACCGTTTATATATCTAACAACTTCACTTTAGAAGTCGTCATGGATCACCATTACTTCATCCATATGTATAATTTAACGGTTAACTAACCATTTTTTTTTTTTTGTAATTTACACCTCAAATTAACAAATAAACAAATAGACATTATCTCATATACCTACATTACTCACTTATAAAATCAAGCATTGGTATAGTTAATTTAGATTTATTTCAGTTAAACATTTATTAAAATATTATACATAGTTAAGGATTTTTGAGGTATCCAGTGTTCATTGCTAATCCGTAAGGTTGGAGTTGGTAAAAAATGGTGTTCAAGCAGACATTAATTAACTACAAGAATTAACAACCAGATGAAGAACAATACAACAAGAAAACAACCCAAGAAGAACTTAATTCACTTAGTATGGTTATGGTGAATACTAATGTATTAAAGATTCTTCGTATATACTACTTGGATTGAATCTATATCAAGCTTCTTTTTTATTATGGTTGATTTTATTATGTTTGAAAACTATAGAGTAAGAATCACATATTCTAAAAAAAATACATTATTTCCAAGTGGTATCATAATGGGAAAAAAACATAATTTTTGTACAATTTTTTCAAAAATTAAATTATCAAAATGAAAAAATTTATGATAATAGATAAACTGTTAACATAACACGGCTTCGTTATAAAATAGTCATTTAAGGTGACATCATTTTAGTTCAAAATATATTTTAAAGTTAGAATCGTAATAAACTAAGACGACTTCAATTCAATTCAGAGTATTTTAAATTGAAGTTATTATTTTTATAATAAAATAATATAAAATTGACATATTCATTTTTACAATTTTCTACGTAATCATTTTTATAATTTTTAAAAAAATTACTTATTTTGAAATTTGCCATCATAATTATTTAGGTACAATGGAGTGGTCAATTTGTTTTGTCCACTGAATCACTAACGCAGAAAGGTATAAACTCAACCACTATGCTCTTCTCTGCGACTTTTCTGCATTGGACTCTCATGGGAAAATGCAGAATGCGAATTTCAATTATAAATCCCACTTCACACCGTGGGCTAATTCTTCTGTTATTTTCTAAAGTTGATTTCTATGTCAAGTTTAGCCAGAAAATGATATTTTAGTGGTTTATTTTCCGTAATGAAATTTACTATAAATCATCCAAGTCGCACTCTTATACATGTACTATAAATAAATTATGTATTGTGTTTTTCATTTCAAAATTTAAAAAGATTTGTAATGATTTGATATATTCGCTTATGCAAAGTCTTCTATTGATTTTGAAATTGTATTATTTTTTAAATTATATTTATGTTTGAACATTTATATTTTTATTAAAAACAATGATATTGATTATTAAATTTTAAGTATTTTTTCTTATAATATAAAATGTTATTTTTTAAGTAGTTTTAAAATAATAAAAAAATAAATAAAAAAATACTTAAAAATGTCGCTATAATTGTAAGAAAAAATTATCAAACAAATCATTTCTTTTACCGAAATAGGTTATGGTTTGCGGACTAGGTTGTGAACTATTAAGAATATAAAATAGAGTGGGTAGTGCTACAATTTTTAACTCTGTAGTAAGACCAAACTGACATATCAGTTAAAAACTTAAATCAAAATAATTAAAAAATTAAATTTTTATATTATATTGTTATAAATATATAAATATACAATATTATTATAATTTAAATCATAAATATTTAAATATAAAATTCTATTTATTAGTTATAATAGATTAATCTAATATATAAATATAATAATTATTTTAATTTATTTATATAAAAATATTAATTTATTAAGTCAAAGATTACAAAATATTTATATAATTAAATATGTTCTAAATACTTATTTATAAACAAATTTTAAAATAAAAATTAAAACAAATATGGACAAACTTATCGGTTCACCTGGTCTGTCCTCTAATAAGATGGATCGTAATTCTTAACCCATTCTTGTGACAATCGAGCTCAATCCTATATATTTTTTACGGGTTAAAATGGACTGAACTTATTATATTACCACTCTTATTTGTTAGAAAATAACAAAACGAGAATAATATTTTAACTACTAAATTTTGATAACTTTCTCTTATAATATGATGTGTCATCTTTAAATGATTTTGAACTATTAAAAAAAAATAAAAAGGTTGAAACCAATTAAAAAATGATACCTGAAATTGTAAGAGAAAATTATCAAAAGTTAATAATCCAAAAATCATTTTCCATAACAAAAGCATCATCAAAGAAAAGAAAAATGCATATATCCATGAAGAAAAGTAAGCTTCCACACCATCTTTTCTGTCCTTCTTGTGCTTCTACAAGTCCAAGAAAACATATCGATCTTCAGAAAAGGAAAAACCCAGTGAGTGATTTTCAAATCAAATCCCAAGATATCTGAAACAGACCCTTAAATACAGAAATAAGAAGAAAAAAAAATTGATGTGCAAATAAAGTGTATGATGTTTATCATCTAAAGTATCCATCTGCCTAACACCAACTCAATGTCATTTTTAATTTTATTTTGAAATAACTCTGAGCATTTAAGACTTTTTTAAATGAACATTTAATATTGAATTTAAAACTGTCCCACTGCAATAGGGCACTTCAGGTACGTACCAGACAAAAAGGAAAAGAAAAAAATCAAATGGTTAACGTGGCATATTGGAGTTTAATTTAATTTTGAGTTTGGATTTTCTATTAATTTTTTAAAATTTTTTAAATATATTAAAATAATCTTTGACTAATGTATTTTTAATATTTAGCAGAGGATAATATAAAAAAATTCAGTAAAGAAACTGGACTTTTCAATTTACTAAATAGGATATGAGAGACTTTCAATACCTTCCTCATGTTGAGCTATAAGTATATTTAGTGTGTGAGACTAAACATTAATAAATGATCGAGTGAAAATATATGTCTAACAAACATAAATTTCACTAAGACATGTTTTAAATTATGACTGTGATATCTTGAAAAAAAAAATGAACTTTAAGTCTAACTCAATTTTTCACAAAATTAACTTATAAAATAAGATTTGTCCTTATCTATATTATATAATATACTATAACATTATTTTATCTCTTGTCTTTATGTACTTACAACATTTTTGTACCATAATTTGTCATTAAAAAGACTAGTTAAAAAAAACATATCAGTGTTAATTTGTTGAATAAAGTATTTTGAAAATTAAAAGATGAATGAAAGAATCAACTTTACTCAGCAGAATTGCCCAGTTTTGTAAGTCAAGATTTATTTACTCACGGATGATATAAACCTCTTTAAGTAGAAAATAACCAAACATAAATTGAAGGCAAGGTGTTTGATTAAGAAAAAGAGAAGAAGATGAGCAGCAACAGAGAAAGAGTGGTGTGTGTGACTGGTGCTTCTGGTTTCATTGCTTCATGGATCATCAAATTCCTTCTCCAACGTCAATACACTGTCAGAGCCACTGTTCGTGACCCATGTCAGTTCCTCTTTCACCTTCGATTAACCTATTTTTTATAAAAGTAAGATGAATAATATATAATACAAGTATTTGATGCAGCTAATCATGAAAAGGTTCATCACTTGCTGAAACTTGAAGGAGCAAAGGAAAGGTTACATCTCTATAAAGCAGATCTTCTTGAAGAAGGATCCTTCGACTCTGCTTTTGAGGGTTGTCATGGTGTTTTTCACACTGCTTCACGGGTTCAGTTCATAGTCAACGACCCACAGGTTCATTTCACTAAGCACTTTCAAATACCAGTGATGCACATTTTCATCAGATGATTTTTTGCAGTTCAGCAAATTCAGATAAAGACTGAATTTTTGTTGAATGATTTTGTTTTCATTTATTTCAGAAAGAGTTAATTGATCCAGCGGTTAAAGGAACTCTCAACGTTGTTAAATCATGTGCAAAATCGACATCAGTGAAACGAATTGTTTTGACTTCTTCTTTTGCTGCGGTTTTGTACAATGGAAGACCTCGTTCTCCCGAGGTTGTAGTTGACGAGACTTGGTTTTCAGATCCGAACATCTTAAGCGAAATTGAGGTGTGTCATTCTTCTTTCTGAGTAACTGCTATTTGTTTTTTGTTTTTGGATTAAATATGTTTGTGATGATTTAATTTTTAGTGAATTTTAGAATTAGTTTATTTCAAAATTTTAGACAAATTTAGTTCCTCATTTTTTTAAATACGTGGAGTTAGTATTTTTAATCAAATTTTGTTAAGTTTATTTCATATTTCAAGCGGCGTTTCATAATAGTATTTGACTTAATATTAAAGCAAAAATATGTCAAACAAATGAACAATTCAAATTCAATCCTGAAATACGTATGAAACATCAAATAAACCTAACCAAATTTGATTAAAATGACTAAATTCACGTATTTCGAAAGATGAAGGACTAAATTTGTCTAAAGTTTCAAAATGGACTAATTCCAAAATTCACTAAAAGTTAAGGGACCAAAAACATATTATTTAACACTTTGTTTTTGTGTGTCTAGAAGTCTCACTTGACTAGAAATAAAACGATTTAAGAATACATAAATGAGTTGAAACCTCGTCTTATAAACTGATTTTATGAGATTGAGTTAGACTTGAAATCTACTTCTTATTAATATTCTGCAACTTGTTTCTTATTTTTGAGTGTTATGCTACACATTTTCAGAGATGGTATGCATATGCAAAGACTTTGGCTGAGGATGCTGCCAGAAAATTTCTGGAAGAACAAGACATTAAGTTGATTGTTATTAACCCTGCAATGACCATAGGGCCTCTGTTGCAACAACAAATGAACGAAAGTTGTGCCTCAATTTTAAACCTAATCAATGGTGATGTTTATCTTCTGAACCATTCGAGCCTTTTGGTTTTGTCAAGAAAAGTGAATTATGCAGAAGAAAAACTCTGCTGCAGATTTTCCCAAAACAATAACTCTTTCACTTGGTTGATGCAGGTTCTCAAACGTTTCCCAATTTCAGCTTTGGGTGGATCAATGTGAAAGATGTTGCAAATGCTCATGTTCAAGCGTATGAGAGTGATTCAGCTAGTGGAAGATATTGTCTGGTTGAAAGAGTTGCACACTTTTCCGAAATTGTTAAGATTTTAGGTCAGATGTACCCAACTTTGAAGATTGCAGACAGGTAAGTTTAACTCTGAGAAATTCATGTAATGTGATGAATAAATGTCATTTAGGTAAGAATTAATTGACATGTATATCAACTTGTTTGACTTTTAATATATGATTTATTTTAGGATGTATACATAGTTTCTGAGTAGTTTACCAATGTAAAATTTAACAATTTTTTTTCTACTGCATATTTTTGAGTTAGTAAAAGTCAGTGAACTTTTAGAATTCTTGACACTTAATCTGTCAATGAAGTTTTTGTTGTAATTATTTTAGAATCGCACAATGATATTTTTTATACTAAATTTTGACAATTTTCTTTTATAACATGATGTGTCGTCTTTTAAGTAATTTTGAAATATTGAAAATGAAAAAATGAAGAAATGGAGAACCATTTAGAAGATGTCACTTAAGGTTATAAGAGAAAATTGTCAAAATTTAATTGTCAAAATTTAGTAGTCAAAAAATCATCTTTCTTTAAAATGTATAATTTCTGAGTAGTTTACCTATGTAAAATTTAAACAATTTTTTTTGTACTGCATATTTTTGAGTTGGTAAAAGTCAGTGATTTCTGCCAATTGTATCAGGTGTGAAGATGATGAGCCATTTCTGCCAACATTTAAGGTTTCGAAAGAAAAGGCAAAGAGGTTGGGAATAGAGTTTATTTCCTTGGAAGAGAGTCTTAGGGAGACAGTTGAATGTTTAAAAGAGAAGAAGTTTGTTGACTTTTAGTTCATGTTATCATTAAGAATGAGCAATATTCACAACCATAAATTGGCCAAGTTAATGCAAAATAAGGCTTGTATTATATCAAAACACACAAGCCCAATTGAATTTGATTTTTACTTATGCCTCTGCTTGGTTAGAATTGAAGAAATTTTTATATTTGAATTTTGAGAGGGAAAAAAGTAGGGATGATAAAACGGGCTGTTTAAAGTATTAGTCCGTAAATCCGTGTTAAAAGAAACAGGTTAGGTTGAAGATTTCAACCCATCAACCCATTTTAGTCCGTTTCGTCCAGTCCGTCAACTTGACAGGCCAAAGTACGAGCCAATCCATCAAGGTTTTTAACTTATCTAATTAAAAACATTAACTAATTAATTAAAAATTTTAAAAATATTTTATTTAATTAAATATGACTTTAATAATAATTTATATGTATATATAAATAAATTTAAAAAATAAAAAATTTGAAAAATTTAAAAATAATTTAAAAAACTAAAAAAAAAATAAAAAAAAAAATTGAATGAACCAACCCGATAACCCTTCCTATTCAAAATAGATTGTTATTATTAACCTATTTTTGTTTGACAGATTAGTTCAATCCGACCCATTGTTTATGAACTACGTATTGACGGGCACAACGAACCGAACTAATCCGTTTTAATCCGTTTTGTCATGTGATTTTTAAGCGTGACTTAACTTTCACTGCAAAAAAAAGTAATTCCGTCTTTTGTTCCAAATTGGTGGCTAACCATTAAAAACGCTTTTCCAAAAGCAACAAAGTAGTTGCTTTTACTTTTTACGAGAAGCTTCATTTTTCACGTTATAGTTGAAGTTCAAACATACTAGTTATGAATTACAATTTGAATAAACTAGCAGAGGAAACAAATTTGTTATATATATTCACATTCGATTTTTTGTTTTATATACAGTAAAAGAAGTTAAGACATATATAAAGTGTGTCCGATAATATTGTTTAAAAAAGTTTAACGATAATATTTAAAAACTTTTTAAATAATATAAATAGGAGAAGAAGTAAAAACGCAAGACGGAATACGAGACAAATAAGAAATTAAAATTTATTGGAATATAAAATCGATCTTTCTTAAGTTTGAAAGCAAAAAAAAAACAACAAATCAAAAATATTTTGGTTTAATGGTTTTTTGGTTTTTTTTTTTGTTGGTTTTTTTTTTTTTTTTTTTTTTTTTTTTTTTTTTT